>Ga0315913_1008211_pt1 | contig 12427 bp, 7 predicted proteins | sample MpolsnodulesMG_FD_207736 | JGI IMG/M metagenome (GOLD analysis project Ga0315913, IMG submission 207736) | Medicago polymorpha root nodule microbial communities from Los Angeles, California, United States - small nodules | ecosystem: Host-associated > Plants > Roots > Nodule | place: USA... | reverse complement strand
CTATTATTATCGTACAGGTTTGTATTTTGTGCTTAGTGGTGTTCATCTTTTCGTCGTTCGGATGAAAAGTTCATTTGTTTGCATAAGCTCAATAATTAATCGGGCCCTCAAATTTCTTTTGTCCCACGTGACTACAGCAAACCTGTGGAACCCGAGCGCCTCTTTGATTGCCTTCCAAACTCGATGCGACCTTCTTCAGGATCACCTGGTAATGAGGGTGAACATAATGGCAAGTCCAACCACCATTCTGACAACAATAACGCTGATGCTGTTGTATACACACCTCCCGCTCTTATACCACCAAGAATTTTGCCACTGCTACATGATTTAGCTCAGCAAATGATCGAAGCTGGTCACCGACCACAGTTACTCACAATATACAGGTAATGCTTTGTTTAGTTGACTGTTGCATCGTAAAAGGAAAAAGTAAGATTTTCTTGCTGTAGAACTCTACAACAACAACCAAGCCTTATCCCACTAAGTGGGGTCAGCTACATGGATCAAATTACGCCATAGTGTTCTATCATAAACCATATTTTGGTCCAACTCATCGCTGTAGAACTCTACATTTTAAAATATTATAAATGTAAGAAGTATGAAATTTAAATATTTAACATGTATAAGGATGTGAAGAATGTAGGGAATTATTAAGAAAAATCTTGTGAGTTAAGGAAGTGTCAACCCTAATTGGATGGGGACTGTTTGATTCCTAGTGATTAATTGAGGAGCCTTTTTAGAGTTATAAAATTGTTAAAAAACCTAAATTAAGGAGTGACTTCTTTGAGGTATAGGTTGAATAATTTTTTGTCTGTTATGAATATTGTTATGGGTTAGACACAATGTGTATCAACCTACAACATTTTATATAGTCTCTGCTAGAAATCATGTAAGCAGGTCTAGCTACACTGGATCAGAATCATACAAGACACAATGTGTTTCTTATATCTAATATCACGATGAGAGTAAGAAATTAATGAGACATATGCTGAACCATGGGTTTTAACTACTCACAAGGATCGGCACACACGTACCTTTATATATATATATATTTCTCCAGTTTGAATAACTAAAATTATTTGGGTTGACATGACATTGACTGCGGTGCAATAATGAACCTAGACACCCAACAGTAAAGTGAATTAAAGTGCTCCTATTATACACGTTTCCATCAATGAGAAATATTCTGTCTTCAATTTAATTAGCATTATCATCATTATTATCATGCAGGGAAGCCCGTTCTAATGTATTGGAAGAAAGCCTCCAAAAACTTGGAGTTGAGAAACTCAACAAAGACGATGTTCAAAAGCTACAATGGGAGATTTTGGAAGCCAAAATCGGAAACTGGATTCATTTTATGCGAATAGCAGTAAGTAGATTGTAAAATTGGCACTTTGTTTGTTTTCTTCTCGTTAATTTTTAAATTGTGTTCAAATATGTAATTATAATTAGGACAATGCTGATTGTGACGAAATAGTAAAACATGAAAGGCAAGAATGAATATGCTCCATTGATTTTATACGCACCCACCGCACGATTTTCGTTAAACAAGGAGATAAACGTTTTTAGCTCTTTACAGCAACACACGTGTATATTCTTGCGTTTCTTGTCCGTTTTCACTCGTAACAAATAGCACTTCTCTTATAATTATATTTGTGTTAGAATATTATAAAATATATGATAATATCTTAATCTTTAATATTAATCTAGAGTATATCTTAGGATCAGATTTTATATTACTTATTTTGATTTGTTCTTGATTTAGGATTGAGTTTTTTGTGTCAAGCTACTACTCAGCCAGTATCCATAACATTTCGAGGTTCTTATTATTTTATCTATTCCTTTCATCTAAAACCTCTCAACTTCAACAATATGAACAGGTGAAATTGTTGTTTGCTGGTGAGAGGAAAGTTTGTGATCAGATATTTGAAGGCTTTGATTCACTTTCGGAGCAGTGTTTTGCTGAGGTGACTACAAATAGTGTCTCTATGCTACTTAGCTTTGGAGAAGCAATAGCCAAAAGCAAGAGATCCCCAGAAAAATTATTTGTACTTTTGGACATGTATGAAATAATGCAAGAGCTGCATTCAGAGGTATGGCTTTTGACTTATAAAATCATAAATCTCAATGCAATATCACTTCTGCATTGGTCTCATAAATTCCATAGCCTCGATGAAATTTTATATTTAATAGCCAATGCTGACTTTCTATTTTTGACAACTTGCAGATTGAAACACTTTTTAAAGGCAAAGCTTGCACTGCAATAAGAGACGCTGCGATGGCTTTGACAAAAAGACTTGCGCAAACAGCGCAGGAGACCTTTGGAGATTTTGAAGAAGCGGTTGAAAAAGATGCTACAAAGACTGCAGTAACAGATGGAACTGTTCATCCTTTGACTAGCTATGTTATTAACTATGTCAAGTTTTTATTTGAGTAAGTTTTTGTTTGTCATCTAATCCCAATTTCGTAGCCACATCATGAAATCAATTCTAGCATTCCTTGCTTTGTGCACTCATTACAGAGATGTTTGTCATTATTTATTATTTCTGCTTACACAATTAGATTAATTTTTTTTTTTTATAGTTCTGTGGTGTTCTGCTCATGAACATTTTCTAATGCTCATTTTATATTCAGATTAAGGAATTGTGGAATATCATATTTCAGTTTCATATTTTTATATTTAGAAGAAATTACATATTAATATTCAGTTTCTATAACTTGCATAAGAAGGGTGCTTAAGTTTGTATGCTCACGTGCATGTGTGTTGATAATTTTTTTTGGGATCTTCATCATGGTTCTTCAAATATTGGACCTGATCAGAATTCTTCAAATTTTTGCAGCTACCGATCCACCTTGAAGCAGCTTTTCCAAGAATTTGAAGGCGGAAATGATTCTTCCCAGCTAGCTACTGTAACTATGCGAATAATGCAAGCTTTGCAAATCAATCTAGACGGTAAATCAAAGCAGTATAAAGACCCTGCATTGACACATCTTTTTCTCATGAACAATATTCACTATATTGTCAGATCTGTTCGGAGGTATGTATTCAACATATATTCGTTATTAATTTCTTCAAATCAGTAGTTTTATTCTGCACTGCAATGGTTCAAAGTTATTACCCTCCAAATCTTTTTCTATTTCAGGTCTGAAGCCAAGGATTTGCTTGGGGATGATTGGGTACAAAGACATAGGAGGATTGTGCAGCAGCATGCAAATCAATACAAAAGAAATGCTTGGGCAAAGGTGTTATTCTAATGACTTGATTACTACAGTACTACTACATGTCTTGCAGCTTTTTTAGATGTTTAGTCCGATATTTTGTTAGCAGTAATACAGGCAGGTGGCTCAGTAGATTTGTTAGTAGTCCCACATTGCTTAGAGATATGTCCTAAGAAGTGCTTAATATAAGCTTGGACAATCCTCACCTTACAAGCTGGTTTTGTAGGGTTTAGTTAGGCCCAGCCCAAATTTTAAGATGGTGTCAAAGTTTACCCTAGATCTGTTGTTGGGCTTCTTGCATTGTTCACACTTCACCCCCATTGGGCCTGGGTGTGAGAGTTTGTGTTGGAAGTTCTGCCTTATTGCGGTCTGCCCACTTGGGTGTGAAGTGAATGGGTGGATTTAGTCTCACATTTTACCTAGAGATATGACCTATGTAGTGTTTATAAAGTTTGGACCGTCCTCACCTACATACTGTAACAAATTCCGTACTCAAACTCAGAGGACTCAATGATTGATGAGCTCTGGTGATAAAGAGTAAATTTAGAAACATTACGAGAGTTTTTGAGGAGAAGATAAGTTTTGTGAAGATATGAGTTGTTTTCATTCAAGATCCTTGGATTAGCTATAAAGCTAAGGCATTTACAAAGTGATACATTTGAATATTCTAGAATCCTTTCCACTCACAACTTGCCAACTCAGCACATAAAACTAAATGGAAAATAAAATTAAAACGCAAAATAATGTAAATACTGTAACAGAATTATACAAAAAAGAACCTTTGTGTGTCTCCTTATTATTAATTTTATTTATTAATGTATTTCTTATTTTGTTCTTTGTATAGTATAATTACTGAATTTTGATTCTTTTGCTTGGCAGATTCTTCAATGCTTATCTATTCAGGGACTTGCCTCATCCGGTGGTGGGAGTACTAATGCAGGTGGTGATGGTGGAACTGGAAGTAGTAGTGGTGCTTCAAGAGCACTAGTTAAAGAAAGGTACCCTTTCAGTTGCTTTTTTATGAACTTTCGGTTAGGGAGAGTATTCGTCCTTTTAACATACTTTTTTGTATTGTGTTGTCAGGTTTAAGCAATTCAATATTATGTTTGAGGAACTCCATCAGAAACAATCACAATGGACAGTTCCAGACAGCGAGTTGCGAGAGTCTCTTAGGCTTGCAGTTGCTGAAGTCTTGTTGCCTGCATATAGATCATTCGTGAAACGTTTTGGGTGCGTTTTAATCAACTATGACATTGATATTCATTAATATTGTATGAGATATATTATTTAACAACGATCTGTAATTACAGGCCTCTAGTGGAGAGTGGAAAGAATCCTCAGAAGTACATCAAATACACAGCAGAAGATCTAGATCGAATGTTGGGCGAATTTTTTGAAGGAAAAAACATGAGTGAAACCAAGCGATAATCGACAAGGAATGGTATTATTATATCTCTTGGGCATTGATTTAATAAGAGGGGTGAATGTTTTTTCTTCCTTAGATTATCTGTATAGTATAGTTCATTTGATTTCTTGCTTGGGGTCAGTCTCCAAAGCATTTGATTGTATATTAGTGATTGTAATTTTATGAAATTTTACTAGTCTTGAGGGCCAATGTGAATGTAACAAAATTTTAATCCGGGTTTTATTTCCACTTTTTTTTTTTAGGGGTTTTAAACTTGATTTATAGTTTGTGTTGCATATCATTTTTAATTGCCAAGCTGTAAACCATGATAAATGTATTTAAGTCTGCACTAGCATTCCTTCCCCAAGGTGTGAAAGTAATCTTATTTGAATTGCATTAATTTATTTTCCACATTTAATCCTCGAATTTTTTTATTTAGAAATATAAAAAAAATAAAAGTCATATTTTGATAAATTTAACTCAAAATAATGTAATCTTAAAAAACACTATTTGTCTTAAAACAAAAGTCTAGTTGTAAAATTGAGTTTTGAATAATATGATTTGAGCAAAACGAAAAATATAGTCATAATCACATGTAATGAAGCTGAGTCGTGCCGTTTTATTTGAATTGAATTGAATTGATTTGATGAGTACTGGTATTTGAGAGATGGAGGCATGGCCACGTTGAAGGCCAAGGAGCCACCAACACATTCCTTTTCTTTCTCTTCCCGCGGTTCATGTTTTTTTTTAATATATAATAACATAAATCAAAATATAGAAATGTACCACGTGACACGTTTTAGACACATCATCACTCCCTCAACTTCTCTCCGTCTTTCCAGAAAATTTGCAATGGATGCTGGTAAGGAGGGACGAATCCCTCATCCTAATTTCTTTCTTATTATGATTCTCACAATTTTCGTTTTCTTGAATTTCAAGGAAAAGAGACTAGTTACAAAGAAGCACTTGATTCCACTGCCAAAAAATCTATTGCTGATGGAATCATTCCTCACATTCTTCGTCTGTAAGCAATCTCAATTCTCCACAAAAGCTAACATAATTTGTATCTGTATCATATTCATACCAACACTGTATAACTATAATCTATACGTAACTTCGACACTTCTGAAGGGAAGCGAGGCTGACATGTGGTTACATTTAATTACTTTCATTTTATCAAATTATTATTGATAGATATCTACTTGTTAGTGTCATCACTCAATGTCTTAGGTTTGATTCCCCCTTGCCAATTTCGGTGGGCTAGTCCATTAAACGGCTCCCTCAAGTAGACAGTGGGATTGGACCCCTTAGATTAGTCGGTCTTTGGCTAGGATACTGAGTTTTCGAAACAAACAAAAAACGTGTTTAGTGTCATGTCCTTGTCTTTACCGGTGCTTTATAGGTTACAATCAAATTCAAGTATAAGAATGAATTGTATTTTATTTATTCATTTACTTTTTTTATGGGAATGGATTGTACTATTTTTAGTGTTTCTTAATAAGAAGTCCGTGAGAAGTTTATTTCCATAATGTAGCAAATTATTATTAGTGTGCTATGTCTTATGGTTTGGATCATGCTAGGTTTTCAAGACATGCCTTGGACGGCTTATAGCCTCATACTGCTTAGCGACTTTAATTTCAACTACTGTTGTATTCTTATTGTATGGACGTTGGTGTGGTATTTCAGATATGGATCATGTGCCACGGCTCGCGATTTTGAAATCTATGCCCCAGATGCTTCCTTTGAGGATCCCCTTATGCGTGCACAAGGGTATGCATTTCTTTCTTGCCCTCTTCGATTTTCCTAAAATCGTCATGACAAAATATCATGAATATTCTTGTACTTGTATGATCTTATATATCTGGTATGATATTAAACAATGGGAAGGATTAAGCTTGTTGTTTCAAGTGTACCCACTGGAAAGGTGAATTACGAAATAAATTGGTTTTTTAACTAGCTTTTTCATTGAAATCTTATTTAGTGATAACTGTTCTGTGTCTGTACTAAAGATTTTCATTGAATCTTAATCAGAAAAGAGGTTTGTTTGTTGTCTATGCTTCTTGATGGTGAAATCACGGAATAAATGCAGTCATATGTTAGAATATGAAATTGAAACAAAGTCTTTTTTTTTTACAATGCTAACCTTGGCATGATATTAATGTCACAATCTGATTTACCATGATAAAGACTTATAGCCCCTAACCAAATCCAGGAGCTTTTTTGTACAACCAATTTTTGATGTCCCAATGTGCATATAATGGGACTACAGAATGATAAAGAATAGGGAGGAACAAGTTGTCAATTTCTTGCCTAAAAAATAAAAAGTCAATTTCCATTCCCTGTAAAAAATTTGCCAATATTTGGCATACTTCCCTTTTCCCTTATATGTATGTAACTGGTGTTTGCAATGAACCTGTCAAGGCCTATTTTTACATTCAGCAAGCCTAAGTTTTTGTGTCAATATGCAGTCTATTCAAGGCTCGTATACATTTGATCCTACCAGCGTGCTTGTGGCCTTCTGCAATAATATAAACCTATTGACGATAGCAGTTAGCTCTTTTATACTACTCTTTTGAGCATGGTTCCAACTATTAGATCATTCAAATTCTGTTTTATTTATGGATACATTCTGTTTTAGGGTAGACTACTTACATATTTTTTTTAAAAAATGATACTGCAGGGTGAAGCAGATCAAATCAGCATTCTACTCTCTTCCTAAGGTTTTCATTACCTCTTGTTGATCACTATTTTGTCTCTTTATTCATGTTGATCTTCATTTTGCTTTCAACTTGTTAGATTTCGATTTTGATCTGCATCTAAATAGAACCCATCACCATGGAATAATGAAAGTTTTGAGATGTAAATAGTTGTTATAACAAAACATGAATGATTGCCTTAAATCAGAAAGTTGATGTATATTTCTCTTGAATACGTTTCTTACACAAACAATTGTTCCAGATAAAACAATTCTCGTTATAGTTTATTTCTATAATGACTTATTTAATGCATGATAAAATTATCTTTTAAACAGTTTCATCATTTTCTTCTGAATATTTACATATTGCAAACATCCTTTTATCTCCTTGTTTCATAGCTGTTTAGTGAGTCAAAGATTGTGGAATACAGTGTTGAAGAAAATATGGTTTCACCTGGAAAAGGAGAGGTTAGTAAATCTGCTGTCAGTTAATGTAGTATGCAAATCTTTTGTTCTTCTCAAAGTACAAGTGTTTGCCTGATATCTTAGTGGACGATCCAAATTCATATTTCATGATGTTATGCAGATATTAATTGACAATAAACAACACTATAAATTCTTGGGGAAGGATATAGATATGGTATCGCTAATCAAGTTGTCTGTTGAGGAGGGTAAAGTTGTTCGCCACGAGGACTGGTATGTATTAATCTCCTTAACCTCTCGTTCTTTTTTGGAAAATGTAAGGGAAGAGTTAGAAGGACATGGAATAAAATCTTTAAAGGAAAAACTTTTGCTAAACTATTGTGCTGGGATGTCACTAGCTTTTGAATTTAATCTGAACTATTCCCACAAAGTATGCATTATAGATCATTCTAGGCACTAGAAGCTTAAGTAAATGTATTGTTTTTCTTTCCTCTATGAATTGGGAAATATAATTCCTCACGGCTTAGGTATTTCGTTTATGAACCAAAAAGTAAATATTTCATCAATTCTTACAACAACAAAAAAATGTAAACAATCTCAAAAAAAAAAAAATGTAAACAATAATATAAGTCCTGATGGGTGACTAAGTTTTGTATTTACATCAAATAGGTGGGACAAAAAACCAATTTCTAATCGAGAAACCGTAAAGCTGCCATTGCTTGGCCGAGTTGCAGAAATGACTCGCAGGGGATCTATGCTCGCAACTCACGTGTTTATGAGGTTCGGGAAGGATCCAACTGTTTGAATAACTAGGATTCATTAAGGATATCTTGAGCTTTATTATACGCGGGTCTGTACATGAGACTAGATACTTGGCGTTACTGGCAAAATAGTGTGTCGTTTATTCGTTCTTTTAGTGTTAATGAATGCTGAACTTTTCTGTGGAACTTAACTTGTGGAATAAGTTTCAAATCCCAGATAAGTATCAATATAGTTATCTCCCATATGTATTTAGAATTCAAAGCATATTAATAATATTCTGTGTATATGGTGTCCTTTTTTCTTTAATTTTTGGGCAAAGGCCTGTTTTTGTGTTTACTTCTTGTACTTTGTTCTATAACTTTTGGCAATAATGGAGATGGGAGTGAAGTTTTGAAGGTTGATATAATGGAGATGGGAGTGAAAATGGATTTCCATCGTCATATTGTATGTTAAAGTGTAAAAAAGTCACTTTCAATTTACTTTAATGTTATAGGGATTGGTGAGGATGAAGTCATGCTTTTAACATGTTCACACATATTTTTAACCAAGCAACTATAAAGTGATTTGCACTTATTGAACAAGCATAGTCTACATTGTCATCTCGAGGAAAATCTTGATTGAGCAGTTAAGACGATCGAGATTTAATATATATAGGGTATGTTTGTTTAGTTATTTTAGAAAAAGTGATTTTTAGATTGTGCAAGAAAGTTACATTTCAGAAATTCTGAATGTTGCCTGAAAAAAAAATGAATGTCGATTATTTTAATAGTTTGTTGCCTGAAAAATGTTTATCCCTTATCTTAAGAAATCTTAATAATAATAAAAAGTCAAACAGATGTTATTTTTTTTATTTGGACTTAACTATGTCTATGTACCTTGCTAATTTTTATTTTTACTTTCTGCACAAGCAAACCAGAGTTTTAATTGTGCAATTTTTCAACTAAAACATTCCTCTAAAAAATTGTTCAACTAAAACATTTAATAATTGTACAATTTTTTAACTACAAAATTGTTCAACTAAAACATTCAATAATTGTGCAATTTATCAACTACAAAATTGTTCAACTAAAACAGTCATGCTTTTATCATTACCATATTTGTTCTCCTGCCTGGTCTTATCTGAGTAGCTAATCATATCAATTCAAAAGTAAATATTTTTGTGTATCGTCTCCACAGAGACTAGCGCGATATTTGAGCCGTTCAGCAATCGATATCGTTCTAAACTTATGGTTCAAATAATTGATTGATTAAAAACTAATCTAAATTGGAATATAGCAATAAAATTGAGACGAGGTAGGGCAATTCACGCTTAGGGTTAGAGTCTTTGACCAAACATTAAATAGTGCACTCTTATGATTGCATAAACGAATTCTAGCTTTACTAATATTATTACATACTGATCAACAACATCATTCATGTCCAAATGATGTCGTGATTTCTAATGGATCATTTAAATGCCGATTTTCCAAACTATTAAACAATCCAATAGTCGATTGCATCGTTGTATTGTCGATTTCCGAGCTATTAAACGATACAAAAGCTTTGAGTTTCAATATTCAAAGTGATTATCAAAACCTAAATTCCATGTCTAGAATTAAAGTTTTGATAGATTATAACCCTAGATTCAAAAACATCTTTCAACATCATTTCAAATCAAAGATATAACATAAAATCAACATTAAGTAAAAATTACTAGAACCATATATTTAAGGATAAAAAAGAATACATATTATCTTGATCAAGTACCTCTAACCCCAAGTGATAGATTTAGCGACTTACTTTCATAGTAGCTTTGCAAAAATGAAAGAAAAGATGAATTCATGATTTCTCTACAAATCTTGGAAAGAATCCACTTCTAACACTCTTGCTTCATGTTTCTCTCTCTAGGAATGCCCTCTCTCTCTCTCTAAAAATCAGAAAATATCAAAAATAATGAATTGCTTTCAGAAAATGAGAGAAAAACTATTTATATGGCTGAATCTGTCAAACTCGCTTATAGCAAAAATTACTCGCTTATAGCGAGTTGCACGAAAATCTACTCTGCTCCAATGGATGACCTCCACGTGTCCCTTATCCTCTTAAACTTTTTGAACTCGCTTATGGCGAGTTGGCTTTGGACAAAACTCGCTATAAGCCAAAAACTCAGCTTTTGCACTTTGGTTGATTTTTGGTTCTTGCTTGTATTTTCCTGCACAAAAAGAGGTAGAATAAGGCACTAAAGCATAAACGGCATAATTGCATCAAATTCTAGCTTTTCCATTAAGTAATTTGCAAGACAAATCACTAAAGTGCCTAAATTAACACAATAAATATATTACTTTTGAGCACTTATCACATATGGAACTCTGTCAAAATTTAAAACTAATCGTAAGGAGTATGCACACAAAGGGTATGTTTTGATGGAGAGTTTATGTGGGAAGGAGAGGAGAGAATTTACTTATCTTTAACTATTAAATATTTGGATTAAATGTGCTGTTGCCACCCCCTAAAAAAGGTTTTAGTCCTCCTATTTTTAAACCTTTTTTTTTTTTTGCTTTCTCAATTTAATTTTTTTTTCTTTCGAATTTTGGCCGATCTTCTCGTTTTTTTTTAAAACATTATAATATTTCAAAATATAGACCCAACTGTTAAAAAGTCTCCCCTACAAATACCTAAAAAAGCTCCCAAACATACTCTAAAGTTTCATACATACTCCTATTTAGATGTGTATGAAGATAAGAGAGAATATGGTAATTGATAAGTCACATTACTGTATAAGAAACTGCTAAATTAGATGTTGAAATTTCAAGACTCGTTTAACAAACACAACAAATTGAGTGCAATAAAATAAACTCTATACGAGATGTGTATTTTTATATTGAATAATGTTATAAATTGTAAATTGTATCAATGTGAATATTTTTCGGATGGTAAAATGATGCAGAAATATTTGATATATTGCGAAGTGGATTCGAACCCGTAATTCTCCACATCTCTCCATTTTTAAGTGTGTGATTTTCGCCACTAAACTTTTTGAAAACAAAAAATTAAAATGAATTGAATAATCAAAAGCGTCTAATTTAAATATAGGATATATGTACTTTAATTCTAACGTGGCAATCGAGTTGGATTTTCTTCTTGCAGCTTAGGTTAATTCAATTGGGTTGTCCATCTTCTCATCTACCCTCCTTGTTTACCTCTAAAATCTTTTTTTCTTTGTTTTGTAGGGACCTCCAAAATCTTAATAGAGCAAATTGGTGATATTTCTATATCTCATGTGATGAGAAAGGCCAATAAGGCGGCGGATATGCTTGCAAGCTAGGAGTTTACACTCTTCAAATTGCTACATCGCCTAAGTCGGTAGTTTTTCTTTTGGTTGTATTAACTTTGAATCTATCAATAAATTCTAACTCAACTGATAAAAATATTAAAATCGTTAGATCAGACACAATAATCGAAATTTTAACTTCGACTTCTCGTGTATGTCAGTTTCTAATGTTCATTATCGCTTTCGCTATCTAAATTTTTTTTTTTTGAATATTGATGGGGGTTAACCTATTGGTAGGTTTTTGTTTGTTTTTTCTGTCTCTTGGGCTTAGCACCTTGAAACCACCCAAAAAATATGTTGATAACAAAAATATGTTAAAAATATAGATGAACTGCTAAAGTATATTATATCACAAATAGTTTTCCACCGGTACTATTTAAATTATTACATTGACATGCAAGTTTGAATTAAGTGTTAAATTTGTACGAGTTAATATAGTTAATCAAATTCCATAATTTAAATGTCTTAATATTTTTTTAACACACATATATATATTTAAAGGAAAAATTTAACTTAGGGCACTCCTTAAAAAATCAAATATACTAATAACATTTTTGAAAGTTGTGTAATCAATTATTTAAAAGTCTAAAAAAAAAAAAAAGCTTTTTTAAATAAAAAG
>Ga0315913_1008206_pt1 | contig 12428 bp, 7 predicted proteins | sample MpolsnodulesMG_FD_207736 | JGI IMG/M metagenome (GOLD analysis project Ga0315913, IMG submission 207736) | Medicago polymorpha root nodule microbial communities from Los Angeles, California, United States - small nodules | ecosystem: Host-associated > Plants > Roots > Nodule | place: USA... | reverse complement strand
ATTGGTATTAGCCATTTTCGATTTTGCTATCCCTTTTATTTCATATTATGAATACTTCATGAAATTTTGAGTAATGTTTAAGGTATTTTAGTATTTCTTTTTGAATAGTATGGTATCTAGTATTAAATTTATCAGTGGCCCACCACCGAAATAGCACCCGCTACGCGCCCCGCTCCCACACCGCTCCAATTATTGGCTGGCCGCGCCGCGCCACCTTTCCGCATTAACAACAGAGACATGGATAATGACGGTGTCTTAGCATCTTATAATATTCTTCTGTAAAGCACACATTCTTTATGAAATCTGATTGGACTAGCTTCCGCTTAATTCATAAAGGCTACATAACTCCTTTCCTGTTGTCAAAACCTGATGCACAAGAAGTATGCTAAAATGATATAACTTTAAAACTTACAACATTAGATTTTAAAGAAAATTAGTCCTATTAGCAAACCTTTATCTAAGATACATGATACCACCAGTTATTTGGACTTACCTATCAATAACCGACAGTATCACTTGGCACAAGGATTTGTGTACTAATTTACTACAAAGTAATCATGTGCTTGTTCTTTATTGGGTAATTGGGTTAGTTTATACAAATATTCATCGTTAGGTCAGGCTAAGAGTTATACCTGCTTTAATTATCTCAACTACTTTAAATAAAATGTAAACTTATTCTCTTTTGAGCCATATATCGTATCTGATGTAGCTTGTGGGTATCTATTCAGGGAAGTCAAAGAACAGAAACCAAGGATTTTACTATTTGTATCTTGAAGCTGTATCCATAGTGAATTCAAAGTCACAGTCCATACCTGATGATTCACAAAGTTTTAATAAACGTAAAGGGCATGTCTAATGATATTGATGGAATGTCTCAAATTGTTGAGACAATGAAGGCAGAAGGTGTTGAACCAGACCATCTAACACGAGCAGCCTTGGCTAGGCATTATGCCTCAGCCAGGCTTATAGAAAAAACTGAAGCTATATTGAAAGAGATTGAAGGTGAAAACTTGAAAGACAATATGGGGGTATGCCCAACTTTGTTTCGCCTTTATGCAATTATGGGTAGGGCTGATGAAGTGGAGAGAATTTGGAAGGCTTGTGAGTCAAAGCCTCGGGTTGAGGACTACCTTGCTGCAATTGAAGCTTGGGGAAGGTTGAAGAAAATTGAAGAAGCAGAGGCAGTTTTTGAGATGATGTCAATTAAATGGAAACTTACCGCCCAGAACTACTCAGTACTCCTGAAAATTTATACAAGGCATAAGATGCTAGACAAGGGCAAGAATCTTATTAAGAAAATGGAAGATAGTGGGTGCATAATAGGTCCAATAACCTGGGATACTATTGTGTCTCTTTATGTTCAAGCAGGAGAAGTCGAAAAGGCAGACGGCGTTTTGCCGAAGGCACTACAACAGCAGAATAAGAAGCCATTGTTTACTACTTATATGACTATTATGGAGCAGTATGCAAAGAGAGGTGACGTCCATAACGCAGAGAAGATTTTCTATAGATTGAGACAAGCTAATCATATTTCTAGAATAAGTTCGTTTCGTGCTTTAGCACAGGCTTATAAAAACGCCAAATTACCGGCATATGGGATCAGGGAGAGGATGAAAGCTGATAACCTATTCCCCAACAAAGCTTTGGCTGTCCAGCTGGCTCTAGTTGATCCTTTTAGGAAAACTCGAGTTTCTGATTTGCTTGATTGAAGAAATTAGCATATTCTCTCTTTTGTGCTTCAACTTTTCAAATGCAACTATTATTAGTTAGTGTGATGGTTAGATTGATCTTCCCGAATTTGAATATTTTGAAAAAGTATAGAAACTAAAGATATAATTTAAGAATTGTTAGGAATGAACTCTCTAACAAATCTTAAAGCTTTATTTGCGAGTTTGGAGGGAAAGAGAAGGGGTGGCTTTGGAAAGAAAAAGGAAGGAACAAGGAGAAAGAATGGAGTTTTGGGAAAGGAAGACTTTGGAGGGTTTAATTTTCTTCATGGTACAAAATCTCCTTAATTTGGGAGAACTCAGATTGTGTAGCAGGATTTTGGAAGGTTTAGGTGAATTCTTCAAATTCAATAAATGTTGTTATAAAAATGAAATGGAATTAAATATTAAATATATAATAAACTATTAATAGAAATACTACAACCCATGTACGCCATTGTTTATGCATTGTTGACCAGACTCTGTCTCATCATATTTAGTATTTACCATCATGTACTGTGTTCCTCCTTATACCATCACAACTGCAATTGATCAAGAGAAGCAAAACTACAATACCAAAAACAAAAATCCCAAAGTCAAAGTTTATTATGTTCACACATATACGCATTAGCATCAAGAGATTTAAATTATTGCAAGATCTTTGTGTTCAACACTGCTGCAAAAATCAGCCACATCCATCAATGCTTACAAAATCTAGCTTCAATGAAAATATCCTAATACATGTGTAATTACAAGCCTTCCACAGTAGCATCATTTTAATTTGATATGGAGCCCCTTCATTTGCACATCATTTCTTTATGCTTCATTATCCGAGACCCAGACACATCCAATGGTTTTTAATACAAAAGTTACACCATAAAACTATCCAGAAGCTAATCCATCTGAACATGACTTAAACAGCAAACCAAAAGAAGAAAACAAGACAACGAACTAATAAAGAGGGCATGTCGCATAACTTTGGTTTGTGGAGACACTAAATTACTCATTCATCAATATGAACAGCCATTAGAGAACACCTCGAAATCAATGGTGTGATTGTTGACAAGTAGGTGGCACTACAAGGGAACATGAAGCAAGCATTAATAGTTCAGCACACTACATACTCTGTTGAATGTTTGAAGGTGATCACAGCCATTAGAGAACGTGAAGAAGAGGAAGGAAGCAACACGGAATAAAGAGAAGTGCTGACAAGTAGGTGTGCTTTTCATTTCGAAACAGTTGCGGAAGGAAGAGAAACGGTGGGTCGGTGTGTGTTAAGCAATTCTATAATTTTACATTATTATTACTAAATAGCAGTTCTCTATTGGAAATCCCTTGAACTTGAAGGTAATTTCTTCTAATCCTCTCATTCGTTTACATGATTTTACTCCTGAACCAAGAAGACGTTCAAACCGCTACAAGTTTTGTAAAATTTATTTTTCTCTCTTTCTCTTTTCTCTATCAGAAACCCTAGCCACCACCATCTTTGGACGATGGCGAACATGCAGCCAGAATCATCCTCAAACTCAAAGTACGCAAAACTCTGGAGTTTTGAAAATGCTCATTGAAATAAACAAAAGCAAAGGCAGCAACTATGTGATTACGGAGGAGGATCGTGAAAAAGAAAAGAAAATACTCGAATTTAACAGTAAGTTTGCAAACGAGGAAGAAGATTTCGACGAAATAAAAGATCCTCGACAGGTATGCTCTTGTATATTTTTATTTTTTGAAACAAAGCAAGTGCTATTGAATTTGTTTTTGATGAGATTTTGTTTAAACAAAGCAGACTGCTGATGCAGTAAACAATGTTTTGGAAGAAATGATTCAGTTACCTGCATCAAAGAAGATTTGTTATAGGCATAATGTTGATGAAGAAATTCTGACAAAAGTCTTGGAGAATTTGAAGAATTCCATTACCCAAGAAACTTTGATTCAACTAGCAGCAAAACGTGCTCAACAGGTATATATGCTCTTGAATATTACTTGAATTCAATGTCAACTTTCATGTCAATCCTTCAAGTATAGTTCTATTCACTTTTTGTCTCCAACTAATTGTTCACTTATGTTTTGTTTGTACTTTTGTTTTGTTTCATTTTGCATGACATTTTTATTTTATATCATTTTTCTATGGAATTTTATGGATTGTGTTGCATCTATTTAAAATTGAAGATGCAGGCCCATGAACATCAGGAGAGGAAAGGAGAATTAACTAGGTATACATGTGTTTTATTTGTTCCTCGTGGTTTCGGGAATTAACTAAATGATGCTGCACTTGCTTTTTTCTTAGCATGACAAAATATGATTCCTACTTTTGGCAGGTACATTCCTGACTCTGCTGATGCAGTAAACAATGTTTCGGAAGAAATGACTCAGTTACCTGCATCAAAGAAGATTCGTTATGCGCATGATGATGATGAAGAAATTCCGAGCAAAGTCTCTGAAGCATTTGATTACTCAAGTAACTTCTCTGAAGAAATCCAAGCAGCTATGATCTTGTATTTTTTTTTTATCCATGGTGATCAAAATCAATTCTTATGGTCCTTAATGTTCAAACTAGGGTAACTCAAACTGCAGTGAGAGAAAAAGCTCAGCTTCTTTGTCATGCTAAAGTATCACATTAAATCAAAATCTACAACATTAGTTATTGCGGTAGCTTGAAGAGCTACAGTGTTAGCCTAAAAAGTTTCAAGACGACTTTTTTATGACCGTCATAAACTTATTTCTTGTCTTGTTCGTGAAATTTTGTTACAATCGGGATTAAGTGCTTAGTATGTGTTTGGATATAAGTTAAAATCAATGTGAATTTTCATGTCAATCCATAAGAGGATATGGCCCCAACCAACTAATGGCCCCAATTTATCTTCAATTTCTTTGTTATTTGCAGATATAATTTCCTTAGTTTCCGTATAACTGATTTAGTTGAAAGAATCACCCATATATGTACATCATGTGTAACAAAAAGTCTCATAGTTTTGTTAATAACTAATTTTTATTGCACCACAGTATTTCATTCTTTCATCCTATTATATGTACCACAAAATTTCCATAGTGGAAATGAATGAAGAGTTTCAAAACTCAAAACCACAAGTTAGCAATCACATTAGGATAGTTTTTTTCTTCAACTTTGAAATTCTTATTTCAAACTTCTCTGAAAAGTCAATTGCCAATCTGAATTATTCTTGTTGCTGACATAGATGCTATCATCATTTATGGAAAAATTTCTGTGCCTTGAACAACAAGTTACACTCTAGACTCATCTACTTTGAAAATTTTGTGCCTTGAAGCAATTGGGACGTTTTGTAATCTGTATGTATATGCAGGTGGCTGACAATAAAATGGCTTTCCTTGCAGGCTGTGGAAATGTGATTCATGCAGAAAGTTCTAGCACATAATGGAAAGGAGGTGATGAGTCATGCAGAAAGTTTTTGATAAGAGGATATGGCCCCAATCAACTAATGGCCCCAATTTATCTTTAATTGCTTTGTTATTTACATATGTAATTTCCTTATTTTTCCTATAACTGATTTAGCTGAAAGAATTATCAGAAAAATATTTCTGTTTTTAATTCCCTTCTAAATCTTTTGGGAGCTAGCAGAAACAATTTTCACACACATTTTGAAAATAACATTATATTTTTAATTTTAAAAATAAAACATTTTTAAGAATGCAGGGAAATGGATGGATATTAATATTAGTTGTATTGGATGGATCCAAAGCAATCGATTATCCGTTAAGAATTCACTAAAATTGTTTAAAAAGAATCAATTCAATTCACCTATCAGTGATTAAAATCCTTTCAATCTATCCATTAGTGATTTTTGAATGGATGAATATACAATGCCTTCATTAACTTAGTTTTTCTTTTTTCAAAATCTTAATAAAAAAGTTTCATTGAAAAAAAATATTTATAAAAAAATCATTTCTGTAGAAAAAGACCTAAACACAAACATTGATCCCAACACTTAAAATCGACTCAAACCCTAAAATGCATTTTTTTTAAGTAATTTTTGTGTTAACCTCAATTTAAAAGATTTTTTTTGCAAAATTGAAATGCATTTGTAATTTTTGTGTTATTCTCAATTTAAAATATTTTTTTTGTACTTATGAGTGATGATAAATTTTGAAAAGTTTATCATGTTAAAAATACTCGTAGAGTAATTAAAATTGAAAGTGAGATAGAATTTGAAAGTAGTAAAGATTAGTATAAAATTTAAATGCATTATCATAAGTAAATTTTGTGTTATTCTCAATTTAATTTTTTTTTTTTGTACTTACGAGTTAGTATGAGTTATGATAAATTTTGAAAAAACTCGTAGAGTAAAGCAATTAAAGAATATTTTATTTGTTTTTTGTGGTGTGGTTCTCCCAAAGTTCTTATCATCCAACCTAGATGTTATATTTTGATCAAGTAGAAACATAGTGATCTTCTTTATTGACACAACTGAAATTAACTAGCATTCAGATGTTGCCTCGTAAGAAAGACAAAAGGGGGAGGAGGGAAAAAGCAAAAGAACAGCAAGACATGATTTACCTCCATATATGACTTTGGGGGATTTTTGAGAATATTGAAGGGTAGCTAATATAAATTAAAAATGTAGCATGCAAAAACTGCAATGAACTTCGCCACCCGTAGTTATTTAGTATGATAATATATGATGCAAAGTTGACATTATTGCTATCTTTCTGGGTTGGGAATTTGGGAAATCACCAAGCACCTCATACATAAAAAAATTCCCGAGGGGTAGTAAAAACACCCCTTCTCAACAGTCAAACAATGTGAATATGGAGAAGAAAAATCAAATGTGTACTTTCATCCAATATTGGATTATGCAAAATCCCTAGAAAACTAGGCAAATAATAGGTCAACCAAAGAAAAATACAGTTGTAGGCCTGAGGAGTGACTGATTCACTGCTTCATCATCCGTCAATGTTTCTTAATCGGTCCATAATATGTTATGGAGCCAAATTTATCCATGTAATGTAATGTATACTTATTGTCTACTCTATTCTAGCTCCATTTTGATACCAACCTCCTCTATACTCCATGCATGAATTTTTAACATTCATTCTCTCCTGAATTTCAACTGAAAGGTTGCCAAGAAGATTTTACTGAATTCCCTTATCTGTTCCTTTGCACTGTCTGAGGGCCATTTGGAATATCAATAGCTTGATTGGTACTTTCAGTATTGGGATTAAAATTATTTACATGGACATTTCTTGTGTTATTCAAATTCGAGGGTGTCCACCTATTTGCATCTCTTGTCCCTGGACTTGTATTTGGCGTTGTCTGTTGGTATCTATTTCTTGGCACGGCTTTTATGTACCTATTCTCGACCGCAACCGGAGGCACTTGTGCATTTGATTGAACCTTGTTCTCGACCAACCTATTTGCATCTCTTGTCCCTGGACTTGTATTTGGTGTGGTCTGTTGGTATCTGTTTCTTGGCTCGGCTTGTATGTACCTATTCTCAGTCACAACAGGAGGCACTTGCGCATTTGATTGAAACCTGTTCTCATGTTGGTATCTGTTTATTGGCGTGGCTTGTTTGTACCTATTCTCGGTCACATCAGGAGGCGATTGCGCATTTGATTGAAACTTGTTCTCAACACGATAATTAGCTTTTTTGTACCTATTTTCTACCACGTGTGGAGATACTGAATCATTCCCATCGCTGATACTATTAGTCAATGTATCCGGTGTTTCAACTGAATCGCTAGAATTGGTAGTTAACGGTTCCACATCACCCTCCTCGGCCTTTGAATCCATACGTACGGGATCTTGCGATTTTTTCGCACCTTTCTTAGCCGGACCATATTTAAGATGTCTGACTATAATATAAGCATCTTTTTTTGCCAGATGCGGTCCACTTTCCACAACACAGACATCTTCTATCTGCAAAGAACTTTATGAATGTAGAAAGGAAGGATATAAAGAAATGCAAATGGGAAAAGAGACAAGTGAAAAATAGTTCAGATAGAAAACCGCAGAATAAAGCAGAAACCATCATACCAGAGCCGAAAGACGAGATATTGCGTCTAACATGGCCTGATCTGCGTTACCTGTTGCCTTGACCTGTTTCAAGTAGTCACAAAAGCAATCATGATTCATTGACTAACAATGCACAAAATTATATGATGTGACGGATGAATGTGATATATATTGTTAAAAGATAAAAATCTTACAATATTACATATGAATCTCCAAGACCACGTACAGAGAATTTACTTAACGATGTTGATGAAGTTCAGTTAAAAACAACCAGATGACATCATATTATTTTACAGTAAAATGCCTTGTGTAATGGATTTAGATGCCTGATAGGAGGCCGCTTGTTAAAAATGTGCATGTCAAAAAGGAGATAGCAGGAGGGAAACTAATCAATTCTAAGATCAAAGCAAGACATTCCACAGGAAAAAAAAATGAAAAAAAAAATTGATGGTGTGGAAGAAAATGGATTCAAGAATCAATGTTGTTGAGCGGGTTTTGCTAGATACAATGTTTGTGCACCAAAATCAAATCGATTACTAAATAAGCTGTTATGAATGAAGTATAAATGGCACGGTAATGCATAATATGCAGTAAAATTTTGTGGCAGATAGTGAAGGGGTATTTGGGGAGGAAAAGTCCAATGCAAGAAGATAAAAAGGGGGCTTCATTTCAGATTAAGCCAACTTGGTTGCTGATGATGAACAAAAACTAAAGATGCTACTAAACAGAGCATATGCCATATATAGAAAGTGGGTACCTTAACCCGATAACCCTTCTCCATTAACTTTCTAACCATATCTGATTTCATCTTAAGGTCTTTTGATTCCTGAAAACAAGAATAGCACAAAATTCAATAAATAAAAATTTCCTTTTCCAGGTTCGGGAAATAAAATACAGCAACAACTCAAAATACAGAAACCCAAACCAAAGAAATGGCACCGTGAATGTTAAACATTTATCATTATAAAACTAAATCATGACCGGTTAATTGCCTTCACTTGGCCACTTGTTTGATTCAGGTGGCACTGATGTCTCCCATTTTTAATCTTTTTCTATCTTAACCACTCTGATTCTCTCAAACGATTCGTCCTTTAACTAGAGTTCATTAACCACTTGAGCCTGATCACTTGGTTCTCCCATTTTTAATCTAGACACTGAAGACCTTAGGCGAGATGATGGATGTGAGTTCAGAGAAGCTGAAAGTGCACAATAGATGGCTAGAGCCTATATACCATGAAGGTCAGCTTCAACATACTAAGGTATTTATAAAAATTAGACCTAACTCAACCTCAAGCTGGCTCAAAAGATGAGGATTGTTCGAGTCTTCTAACAACTACTTTGACCATATCTCTAACTGAGGTGAAATCTCCACACACTCACTAACAACGAGGATTGGACATCTGAAGCATGGACAAATACAAGTTGCCCAATAAGAACACCGTCTTTTGTAAAGGACTAAACACCAAGAGTGTGGATGTCACGGGTGGCCGAATAACATATCTAGGATAGAGTCCAATACTAACTTAGAACGTAGACTGCGGCTAACTTAACCCCAAAAGCTAGCTCAAGAGGAGAGGATTACTCAAGGCTTATAAGGACTTAGGCTATATCTCTAATCGACGTGCAATTCCAAAATGGTAAAACCTGCATCCTGGTTTATCTGCATTTAAACTGCTTATCAATAAAAAGATTTGCATGTAAACTAATCCCACTAAGTTGGTCCCAAACAGACATAAGCCCAGCCAAAACTTCTCAATATGACTAAGAAAGCTCAGCAACAACACAACAATTGGAAACCTAGTTTACGGTAAAAATCTTTCTGAAAAGAAAGAAAATTGCTAAAATACACTTATATGCGAGCATAAAAGATAGGATTCTGAGAAAGAAAACTTACAGTTTTTTCAGAAAATCGTACTTCCTTGCACTCCTTTTTCATTGTCATCTCAGACTGCATTTGTCAGAAAACTAATTAAAAACACTACATCTAAAGATTAAATATTCGTCTTTGACAACTCCCTATACATGTCCTAACACCCGGTGATAAATTAAATATGCTTAACTCTTTAATTGTCAAAGAAAATGGTGGATAAGAACAATGGAAGATCAAGAACATTCCACTCGGGTTTGTTGTAGATTCAAGAAAATGGTAAGCTTCATTTCCTAGTTACTACTTCGTACAGTTTCATTATTAAACCATCCTTGTTATAAGAAAGCTTGCAGCACCATAACATTTTTGGAATAATGAGAAAATAACATGCATTTCGTTCAACATATTCAATTAGCATGCAATATGAATCATGCATTCTAACAAGTAAAAAATGTGTGTTGTACTAGTGGTTCGTTTTCAAAGATTCGTATGTTAAAATATGTATTAATATTTAATAACACTGTCAAATCGATATGACCAGGATAAAGACTCTCGGCATTGATTTAAAATCAAAACAGTTAAAGAAACTTCACAACAGAACTTCAAAATAACTGCATTAATCATAGCAAACCGCACCTTGCTTTTAGCACGCTCCTTGAAATTTTCTTTCTTCTTGTACATTTCCTTGTGATAGTCCATGATTTTACAAACAGGTGGAGTAGAATTTTTATCAACCTGTAGCATGAACAAGCACTCTCAAAATAAATACTCATGAGATATTGGAAGCAAATTTTAATGCTTCAGAGATTGGAAAAATATAATTCAAGGGTATATAGCCAGCCACAATTCTTAATACACCCCCAATATTAGGGATATGTTGTAATCGTAGTGAAAATTGTCACCAATAATGCTAGACACACAGACTATAGTATTTAACTCAACTTAAAGTTATAAAATAGAAGGATTGAAGCATATATCTACCAAAATGGGATCGCTTAGGAATGCAGAAAAATAGAATCCCTACTTTATAGGTATATCTCTAAAAAACATCAATTCACAGGGAAAAAGACAAACTTCTATTTACCTCAACTAAATCAAGTTTAAGCTTCCTGGCACGTTCCAATGCTTCAAACCTTGACACTACTGAATGTCCTGCATGAAATTATACTATTAATGGGAAACTCAAAGCTTAATCAAAACATTGTCATGCATTTAAACAATAAATATCACACAAAGCCAATCTTTCAAGTTCACGAATTAACTAATAAAGTTATAAGCTGTGCATCTCCACCCTCCGTAGCTCCATGAACATCAACCCTTTATTATGCCTTTATTTATTAAGTTACCTAGGTGTAAGACAAGCGCTGGATTATATGGAAGTTGAATTTAGTTGAATGACTTAATGAAAAAAACCTATTTGATAATGGTGAGCAAACGTAGTTATCATCATTATTAGGAAAATAACACGGTAGCTTTGAATTTAGCATTTCTTTTGTTATGGCATTTCTAGGATTAACCGCATAAAGAGTCTAAAATGAATAGAGTAAGGCTGTGTTTGGACTTTGGCAGGCCAAACCGTTACGTTATAGCATATAAGTTTCTATGGTTAAAGTCGAGTTGCTGGTAATGGTACTTCTCTCACGAGCCTATAATGTTTTTTCATATGCTACTCCTAGTAGCATTTGAGCTTAGAGATCATATTTTTGTAAGTGATTAATGAGCTCCACTAAAGAACGAATCGTTCGTGAGAACCAAGTTTGATTCCTGGGTGGAACAATTCATGGCCAGACTATACTTACCTCATGGCCAAACTCCAGATTACCATGGTCCCTTCCCCTCTAAACCAAAGGTTTAACACAAATAAAAATGTTACAAAACGCTTTAAATTCAATTTTCGAACATCCGATATCAGCTATTTGCTATAAGTTTATCCGTTATCTGCCAGCTTATCCTTCATCGACAACTTTTTACAAAACCAATCCCAAGAGTATAGGGTAAACAATAATGCTGGCGAATCAGGATAAAATATAACAAAAGTAAGCAACCAAGCTAAAGTTCATGTAGGTTTACCACCATCCACCACAAGCCTGACTTGTCTAGCTTTGATTTGGTCATTCAACCGTGGTCCATCTGTGTCATCCTCCTCATTCTTGGGCTTTACCTGAAACTGAAATGAAATCCCATAAAAACATCATCAACAACAACACAACAAATCTAAGCTACCAAACACAAAACTAGAAAAACTTCAAAAGGGTCCCACCCACCCCACATGGATAAAACCAAGAAACAGATCCATTACAAGTCCCAATTGCTAAAAGCTTGTAACTTTACCTGAACAGGAACAGCATAAAACCTGACGCTATTGAGAAAAATTGTGGGCCTATCATGGAAAAGCGAATAAGGATTTGGCATCACCATAGGGGAAGTTTTAGGGGTAGAATTTGAGAGAGAAGCATGAGGAAGATGAGTGTAGCATCTTCGAAATTGGAAGCACGCGGTTTTGAGCTTAGAATTTCCGATTCTATGCCAAAACGCCATAACCTCAACGAATCAAACAACGGTTGAATTAACCGTAACTGAGGTTAATTAGTGTTTGTGTTTTTTTGGCACACAGAAATTGAAGACAACCTTAAACTGTTCTTCTATGTCATTGGTTGTGTTTTGATCTGGGCTTAACTGACCAAGAATTCAACATTGAAATAATTTGTTTGCAACACCCCTCCTTTTTTGCTAATACAATGATCAAGATGCTTATGTTTGGAAGTTTATTTTTAGAATCTATTGATCTCTCGGTAAAAGAAAAGCTATTGATCTAAAGTAGACATTTTAAAATGTCAATCTTATTGAAATATTTTCAATGAACTAG
>Ga0315913_1008199_pt1 | contig 12436 bp, 7 predicted proteins | sample MpolsnodulesMG_FD_207736 | JGI IMG/M metagenome (GOLD analysis project Ga0315913, IMG submission 207736) | Medicago polymorpha root nodule microbial communities from Los Angeles, California, United States - small nodules | ecosystem: Host-associated > Plants > Roots > Nodule | place: USA... | reverse complement strand
GAAATATGAAATTTTTAGTACATTGGCATGTAGTTTCATCACACATTGCGAAATACTTCCTCATATACGACGTTAGACGTTACATTGGTATCTTCACCATCTTCATCAGTGATCAATATCTTTAGTCGTTCTCTGGATGTAACTCTTGAAACAACAACAAACAACTGTCCGTGAGAAAATACAGGTGTTCGTAGATATACGCCAACATGTTTAAGCAACTGCTCTTGGCTTTTGTTAATTGTCATTGTAAATGATATAGTCAAAGGAAATTGTCTTCGTTGAAACTTAAAGGGAATCCTGACATCTGAAGGTGATAGAGATAACCTGGATACAAAAACCTGATCACCAACATTAGTTCTGGAAATGACCCTCCCGTCAATGACGTATCTTCCCATCCTAATGATAACCAATTTGGTTCCATTGCATAATCCATATCGTGTATCTATATTTCTCAACAACATAACTGGCACACCAACCTTTAACCCTAATTTGTGAATAGGCAATCCAGAAGCAGTGATGGTGTTGAGGAATTCGGGTGTATGAACATCGTCAATATGATCACTATTTAAGTTACGATGAATAGGTGAATCATAACTCAAATAAACCTTCTCCTCACCTGAAACCATGTCCAACATATAGTCGTTGATCTTCTCGACTATGGAATTTTTTGTTGTCAATATAGCTCTATTTTGAAAGTATCTAATGTCACACATGCTCTCCAAGATGTTAGGATACGTGCTTTCAACAATAGCAGCAAGAGGATCTCCTGCGCTTTCTATGAGCAAATCTGACGAAACAACAATGGTCTTGTCCACTTCATTGTCTTCCCCTATTCGTCCATCGCCTATACTTAAAACCCATTCTAAAAATTGTCTTTTTGCTTCAATGTCTACTACTGACGCACCAGACAAAAGCCTCATGTTCTTAGTCAAGGTAAGAACCTCACAATAATTCCATAGTTTTGAAGAATTGATAGTAGCATGGTATGAGAGGAAAGTTGTAAGGTTTATGTATTACGTACGTAAACTGCTTAGTGTTGGCGACTGCAATATTCTATTTCACACTAAAACTTTAAGTCCTTTGATGCCAAATAATATATTCCAGAATGATAGTTTTCGTAAAAAACAAAAAAAGAGCAAGAAGTTAGGAAGGAAAACGACAAATTACATCTTCTATGTCGTACTCAGCTATGTATGTTGTGTACTTCAATTGAAGTTTGGTGACAGTCTCATCCATCTCAGAAACAGGATGAGTCATCAAAGGACCTACCAAATCAATAGAAAACATGTTATAAAAAGTATGACAATTGTATAATTCAAAAAACACTAATAATAACAATCCAAAAAATGGAAAAAATAAAATTCAGAATTGAATCAGAGTTACCAGTTAAGCAGTGGTATGAGAGGAAAGTTGTAAGGTTACGTCCTTCCATTTGCAAACCTCTAAATATCAAAATATATGATTCTTGTGCTGTGTGTGAAATTTACGACGGTTTAGGTTTTTTTTTTTTTAGAGAAACACGTTAAGGGCTTGGTATATATAGCCAAGTTTACATGGAAATTAGGGTAGCCGAGTTTGCATGAAAATTTGGGTATTCAGTTTGTAAACGTATTAAATAAGTGTAGAAAATATTGTAAAAAAAAAAAGGCAACAGGATAGGAATGAAATTGACGCAATACATTTTTAGTATAATTAAATAAGTGTACAAAATATTTCCTTCAAAAAAAAAAGTATACAAAATATTGTCAAAAACAAAGGCATAAAATTGGTGCCATTCATTTTTTTAGTATTAAATAAGTGTACAAAATATTTCCTTAAAAAAAAGTGTACAAAATATTGTAAAAAAAAAGGCATAAAATTGGTGGGATGCATTTTTTTAGTATTAAATAAGTGTACAAAATATTTCCTTAACAAAAAAGTGTACAAAATATTGTCAAAAAAAAGGCATGAAATTGGTTAAAAAAACAATGTACAAAATATTGTAAAAAAAAAAAGGCATAAAATTAGTGCCGTGAATTTTTCTAGTATTGTGTACAAAATATTGTCAAAACAAATGGCAAGAGGATAGCAAAAAAAAAGGCAAGAGGATAAGAATGAAATTGGTGCGATGCATTTTGTTAGATGAAATTTGTTAGGTTAAATTATTGCTAACCTAATATAGCAAATGAGCATAAAAATAATAGGTTAAATTGCTGCAGACCTAACAAAATTAATAAATAAGGATAAATGGGTTCACGAGCTGTAACTTGTCTTGGTCTATTTTGTTAAACAATGTGGACATAAACCTTAAATTGCTCTTGAAACATGAACTAGTATTAATAAACAAGGACATGGATGGATTCAAGAAATCTTAATTGCTTTTTGCTCTTGAAACAGGAACTAGTATTAATAAACAACGACATAGATGGATTCAAGAAATCTTAATTGCTTTTAATCATTCTAAACCAAACTCTATTTATTTCCAATAACCAAACTCTATTTATTTCCAATTGCAACCAACTCTTTAAATGTAGCCTATGTTCAATATACCTAAATTACCCTCAAATACTTTTACTGTTAAACCATTAATTATTATATTGTTTCCAATAATATGTATTTGTTCTTCTCTTAATAAATTCAAATATTATTTTAATTTATATATAAACTACACCATGATTCAAAGAACTAAAAATCTATCCATAAGTTTAAGCCAATTTATTTCTAAACCTAGTTTCCCTGAGTTGCATAGATAGTATATTTTTTTTGGTCAAAAGATATTATAAAAATAATTAAAAAATAACAATTGATATAATTCAAATAGAAAGTGCAACTGTTCGTTTTTTTGCAAGCTTTCCTAAAAAAACATTAGTAATTATATTTATTTTAAAAATATATATACTAATGTTATCCTGTTTTTATATTAAAGAATCCAAATTTTAATACATTAAATCTGAAATAATTACTCCCTATGTTCCTTTTTAAGTGTCTTTTTAGGAAATTAACACCAAAATAACGATGTGTATTTTTGCACATTTTCTTCCTATCATACCCTCATTTTAATCCATCAATAAATTTCTATTTTTTTGCACACACTTTATTTTTCCAATAAATTTAAAATGTTATCTTTCTCTCATAACAAACAATTGTCAATTATTATCTTTTTCTGCAACAAATTCATATTTTTTGCGTACTCTCTCATAACAAATAATTGTCAATTTTCTAAATATTGTGCAAATCTTTATAATTATTTTAAGTCAATATAAAAATTATATTGATGAAACTTTTTCTTCTTCATTGTCATCTTGTTCTTGTATCTTGTCAAATGAGTTTTCAACTATTGCTTCCACTTCACCTCTCATCAACAATTCCAATGAGTCTTCCACTTTTTTTTTTTTTTTGAAAATTCATGGAGTCTTTTATTTTTCTTCTCTCAAATCTGTTCTTTTACTTTGCACTTGATTTTTTTAACAATTGCTACTCATCTTATTTATAGAATTTTAACTCTTCTTGAAATCATTGTTTGCAACAAAATTTTGTTTAAATTTGAAGATAACAAGAAATAAATTTTGTTTAAAAAAAAAACAGACTTTAGTTTTCTAAATAGATAGCATTAATTAGTTTCATTGAAAAAGATAAGAGTAATTGACAAAGGGTATAATTGAAAAATCGTAGCCTTAAAATACCAAAAAGACAGTTAAATAGGAACGAAAAAATCACTTTAAAAAGACACTTAAAAAAGAACGAAGGGAGTATTATCCACTATGTCTAAGGGGGATTGAAAAAGACACTTGAAAAATAGAAGTAATTAACGTGATCTGATCTCATGCAAAAAATACCATCGTAAAAAGCTAGCCTATGTGATATATTTGGCAATACAAGCATATTTATTAACACAATCTTTTCATAATAAAAAGAAATCTTATCGTTACAAGAAAAAAATATATCTTATCATATACAAATCTTTTCTGATCTTTAGAACCCTAACTTACTATAAATTTAACAGAGAACGACACAAAATCCAATCAAAAGATCGTTATTATATTTAACGGAGAACGCATAGAAAAACCCTACTTACCGCGTTTCTTTTTTCCCTTCTTCTTTCTGCTACGCAGAGAATTCTTAATAAAACCAATAGGCTCTCTGATTAGTAGTGTTTTGAACCCTTCTTAATCTCTTTACTACTGATTTACAGCATCATGCATACACGCACGGCTACTTTGCCTCCAACACCAAAAATCAAGGAAACCAATGGCCGCAAAAGGAATCCTGAAAAGAGAAAACCGTTTGGAGACACAAGCAACAACGAGATACTCTTGAAGAATGCGATAAAGAAATCAACGGCGAAGAAGCAAGGGAAGGAGGCTATTGTGAATTCCATTAAACTCAAACCAATATCAAATACCAAAGTAAGATACACAAGCCACAAAATGATACTCTTGAAAAAGGCAATAAAGAAATCAATGGAGAAGAAGGGAGGAAAGGAGGCTAAGTTTGCTAAGACCATGAGGATAATTAAGCCGATACGCTCATCACCAAAACGTCCTCGTCGTCTCGCCTTCAAAATCCGGCCTTCTAGATTATCCACTGTGTCTAATTCTCAAGACTTGCCCATCACTCAACCAGGTCAGTTTTTCACTAATTCTAAAGACATGATCTGAATCATTCATTAGTTTGTTTACCTAAGAAATATTCACATGCTTATTGGATTGATAATACATCAAAGATAATACACATTACAATTGTGAATAAAGCAGATGTAGATACGACTAAACTAAAATTGTGAATACGGGTTTTGGTTGTAGGGTGTTTCAAATAAAAAATGATGTTGAAATTGAATTTAATTAGCTGACTGATCAGCTTATAGCTTTCAATTGTGATTCTCTTTGCGCTTCAAACAATTACACCAATGAATAACTCTTGTGAACTGAGAGATGAAGCATGTAAATAGTAATTTATTGTTTGGAGATTTTGCCCTTTCCTAACTTATTATTTGTTCCTTTTTAGATAAAGGCACAGTTGTAGTTGATTTAGAAGAAAACAAGGAGTCTTTGGTTTCTAAAAAAAGACCAAGACCCAGTGCCATCAAGCTCAACGGACCATCCTATCCGATGACGTCGAATATTAGCAAGAAGCAGCCAGCCAAAGTAGCACTTACGTCAGATAGAAAGAAGGTAACTCCATTGTCTTACCCTTGTTTTAATCTTAACAAAATTTTAATCATTACAAGCTTATCTAATCATGTTTTTTTATTTTATCTTGCAGAGGGCAAAATTCTCTCAACAAGCACCAAAAGAGAATGTGGCAACCCCAAATCTACAAACGTATAGGGCAACACCTAGACAAACCACCAATGTAAATTGTTTGTTTGACTAATGATTAAGTGTTCTTTTACTTAGCTGTAAAAAAATCCTGAATCTTTTTGGATGTTTGTAATTGCAGGTTGTTGGGTCTTCAATCCCTAAACAATCCCAATCGCCAAAGATCAACAAGAAGCCATCAGTCAAAGCAACTTTAACATCAATAGAAAGAAAGATGAGAACCAAGGTAACCATATTGTCTTATCGTTTTAATCTTGACAACTTTCAGATTTTTCCTTCTGTAATTATTATTTTTTCTTTTATCTTGCAGATGCTGAAATCCTCTCAAGAAGCATCAAAGGAGAAGGTTGTAACCCCAAATCCTCTAACGACTAGGGCAACACGTAGTTCCACCACCAATGACTATGTTTTCCTTTACTTAGTCCGATAACAATCCCTAATTTTTTGAGAAGTTTTTGGTTTGTAAGACAAACATTTTGTATGTAAAAGAGGTATGAATATCATGCATCTAAATAATAGTAGAGATAAATTATGGTTCACGCTATTCAAAAGTGTTCTAGATATCGACTCCATCCATTTCAATTATCTTTGCAAATTTTAGTTTTTTTTCCTTTTAAAAAGTGTTTCAGATATCTACTCCATCCATCACAAGGCGATCAAATTAAAAGAACCAAATGTTACTGAAATCATCTTCATGCACAAGGGGATCTACAAGATGTAAACTTTTATGTGATCGAGGATGACGGTGTAAGTTATAGTTTTCACATTTATTTAACATCAGGGCCGTTCCAATAAATTTGAAGGCTCGGCTCTAATATTGAAAATGACCCCTAATAAAAATAATTAATGATAATTTAAATAATTGCAAATTAACAATAAGCATTATTTTGATTTTAATTTGTTTTTGTTGAATTTTTGTTGTTGATAGATGTGTGGGTTTGGCCTAACTTGTTAATTTACTCTTTACTTTTGTCAAATAATAAGTATTTGATTTAGACCTACATATCAAAAGAAAATATTATCCTACATCCCAACAATTATACTCATACCCCTATAAATAATTGAAGCCCCCATAAATTGGAGGCTCGGTTCCGTAGAGCTCCTTGCGCATGGCATGGAACGGCCCTGTTTAACATTCAAACAAATTATCAATTATAAGAACTTTAGAATTTATGATTCTCCATATAAAGACGTTGAATGTGTGAACCTTCATCCATGATAATAGAGAGTAGAAATCACAATCCTCCAATTCCCATTCTATCTCTTTCTCGTTCGTTCCTTCTCACGGTCTGTTTTTATGGTTATTGTGAGAGAAACTTTATGGAAGAGACCCAACCTTTTTGACATGCAATTAGTAATTTCCATCAGGACACCAAATTATAGTACATTACCTTCCATGAGTCACCATAAACAATTTAAATTATTCTAATTACATTCTCCAACTGGACTTTTTTTCCCGCCAAGCAAGGAGTGATATAAGGACAGACATCAGAAGGAGACACCGACATTTCAATTAGCTAGGTTGGCGCTCCGAGAAACAACTTGACTCATATTGCTTAACAATACTTCAATCATAATGAGCATCAACGAATCTTACATGCATTGGTTCCACCATACATCATAGTTAAGAATATAACCGATAAAAGTCATGACGATTATATGTCAGTCAATTCGACATATTCCCTTCGAGACGGGAATATTGAAAATTGATAATGCTTTTTTTTATTGCACTATGCATATAAATTGTGAACGTTAAATTTTATTAAATTCATATTTTGATTAATTTATTTTGATTTTCATTAAAATTATAGAGATAACTATTTTGCACTTTTATATTGTAACAATGCATATTTTTTTCTGAATTGTGTTTGCTTTTTCTAATCTTTTTCAAGTGTTATGCACTGGTCAGAATCTGATACAGAGTCTGAGAGCAGCGGATAAAACAAAACACACACACAAATATATATATATATATGTATATATATATATATATATATATGTATATATATATATATAGAGAGAGCAAACACAAGCAATTATACAAGTTCCTCCTACAATCCAGGAGTAGTCCAATTTTCACTATAATCACACTTGATTACAAATTGCTCAAGGAGACAACCAAAAGATTTCTTAAAATCCTCAAGCACACAGGCAAGAGACTTCCAATGCTAAATAACAATTGAAAGAGACGCTAAAAGATTACAAATAAAATATTTGTTCTTACACTTGATATACAATTAGAGGTGTAAAGAATTAAATACTATGCACTGATAGTCTGATGAGTTAAATTGTGTTCGCTTTTTCTGAGTTTTTTTAAGTGTTATGCACTGGTCAGTCTAATGACTAGCTCACATACTACAAGTTTCCCGTAATCACGTTGTCCTTATGTTGGGGAGTTTATGTAGTCTGCGTAATATATTTCTACTCTCACTTTAAAGTTAAGATATTCTAGAACTTATAGCATATTGAATACCTATGCTTCAACGAAATTGAACAAAGTTAAATAAGAATAAATCAAGTCTTATTTTCTATTTTCGTTGGTTAAATAACTTCTTTACGCACATTAAAGAATATAATAGGAGGGGTAAAAATGGAAAACTCCATATGAATGAAATTTGAAAATATGCAGATCAAATGAGAAGGATAGTAAAATCTAATTTCAAATATAGTCATAAAAGGAACTAAATCCGCAATAACATCATTAACCAAAAGTGACCCTCGCTAGCAATGTTTCATAAATTATTTGAAAACCATAATCAACAGAAAAACAAAGAAACACATGTATAAAACTAATTGATAAACTCCCCTAAAGTTTGTCCAAATTATTTATGTTTTCATTTCCAAATCCAACATGCAGCACAACTTTGAACAATCATCATGTAAATAACCTACTTCTGCATTGGTGAGCTTAAAAGCTCGTCCTCACTGCTGAGTTTGGTGAGTCCCTAGTTGCTGGTACATCGACATTATTGTATATTTTAGTCCCTTGGCTAAAAGAATTATTCTCGTTGTCACCTAAGGACTCAGATGAATGCCCTTGAGTGGTCACATCAGTTGCAGTCCCAGCAGTAACAAGTTGGGGCACTGGTGCTGAAGAAAGTTCATATTTCAGGTTATTCAGACTAGCATTATTGCCATCCAAAGTAAAGCTACCCACTATGACCTGTAAATGATTCGTAAAATGTTAAAATTCGTAAAAAGTTATAAAATTAATGAAACAATGTTTGATTAATCCTTCTTGCTGAAAATACTATCAACACACAAGAACTTACATTCAAATTGCACGTTTAAAAACCAACATGAATTATCTATCATTTGTGAGCAATACCTTTACTAATGATGCCGCAATAAGCTTATCAGCAACTACACCTATCAAAAGGTGTGAATCAGTGTTAACTAGAGACACCTTGAAGTAACTCATTCCTTTATTGCCATTGTTGTTGTCAGATACTTCTAAATTCCCAGACAAGGATACAATTTCAAATTGACCCTATACCATAAAAAGACATCATTGCAAGAGCATTTAATCAAATCATGTTTATTTATATAAATCAACTATCAAATTTAACATATTGACATTTTAGCACAGTAAATTATGAAAAATTAAGCACAGACAATTAAAGATGTCGTAGAAAAAAATACCATCCATAGGAAGAAAAAGTAGTAAAATTAAAGCTAACACACAAAAATGCAAGTGACACACTTCAAAACCTAAATATAGTGGTAATTAAGTAGATATGCTTAAATAGTGTTATGTAGTGAATATCATAAACTAAACAATGCACAAAAATAATGAGAAATATATCTGGCTACTCCATTCCATGTTGTCAATGGATTTAGATTTCTTACAATCACAATTCAACACATTCACACAATTTTTAAATTGGTGGTTCTTGGATCATGGTCGAATGATGCAGATTTTACACTCTGTTTGCGAGTTAAATAGAAAAAAATTCAAATAACTTTCTTTATTGAATGGATTCTTATAAAAAGGTTGTAAAAAGAATGAGCAGACAATGCTCGTACAAACAAACTACTTTCTTTATTGAATATCATAATACAAACAAACTTTTTCATAATCAGATAATACATATTATTGAATGGATTCTTATTAAAAAAAAGGGTGTAAAAAGTACTACCTCATAATTAACAATGCTCCCTGAATGATGAAGGGCGACAGTGCCAACTAAACCATGAGCAGACATAATGCATATCTTGGTATTAGGTTCTGCTACTGCCTGGCTATAGGTTGTTACGTTTTCAATGATGTCCTACAAACAAGTGAAAAAATATATTAGTAAAAACCAATCTTCAAAAAAATTCAACCACCGCCAGATCTGTCAACAAACACTTCAAAAAATTCTATAAACAACCACTTTTTTAACATCATCAAAATCTACATTAAAATTGCAATTTATAAAGTAACCAATTTTTAAAAAAAATTGTGAAAGGTAGTGTAATATATGACATGTTAATGTTGGAATTATAGATTCCATTGCATACTTCTCCTTGATTCACAAAGATCACATGTGGAATCATAGCACTTATGCGTGGATTCAAGGTTAAAGGAACGATGTTGCTAACAAGAGGCTCGTGATTTGGGGAAAGGTTAGCGTTCATATTGATTGGAGAGCCTTGAGCAGTGATTGGTTCCATCACGGTGGTTTGGCTGGTCTTTGTGAATGGACCTAGACCCAACAAGATGTCATTTTCAAGTTGATTGTGGTGAGGGTGAGGAGAATCTGGTATTTCATGTGAATCCATGAAAATACAGTGTAGCAAAGAAAATAGAGTGACTGAAAAAAGAGTATGAATCAATGTGTATATATAGTCAAAGTAACTAAAAGTGGTGACAATGATAAATGATGAAGATCAATGATGACGAAGAAAGAAAAATGTGAACCTAAAAATTTAATAACTAGAGAAGAGAGAGAACAAGGAAGGTCTTGGAATTTTATCTAATTTATTTGGGATTTTTAATTTTAGATTTTATTTTTCTTGTGGGCCCCTACCAATTATATTTCATTCATGGACTTAAGTTAATAATAATATTATTTAATTTATTTAATACTTTTGGTCAAAAATGTATTTTATTACATAGGAGCTTTCTATTATATTTTATTATTTTATGTTTGACTTTTGCATCACTTTTTTTCTGCATTTCTGTAATCATTTGTTTTAGAAATAAAACATAATAGCTCATAAAATTTAAAATATTATTTTGACTCGGTGGAGATAAATCATTTAATATACGTATTTGAATAGTGCAAACAAAATTCTCAGTAATACTCTTTTTTTAATACTCGCTATTTTATTAGATAGAATGAGGGTGACTCGCACCATTTGGGATATGGGATCCATCATTTGGAAATTGTGCCGACATAAACCGATGAAATCACATGTATATCACTAAATAAAAAGAAAAATGCTCTTCTCACCATCATTTTTTTTCTCCAAAACACCATAAAAATACGAAAATATCCCCAACAACAGTTAATTTTCGTTAGTGATAAACAACGACAACATCAACCATCAAAAATTAACTGCCCTTGGAGGGTATTTTTGAATTTTTCTGGTGTTTTGGAGCAAAAATTATTGTGAGAAATGCCCTTTTCAAATAAAAATGCGAGTGTACATGTTGAAAGAGAAAAATTAGAATGAATGTATTTTTTAAAAAAAAAAAGTGAATGTTGAAATATTAGAATGAGTCTTATTGGTACTACTCAACGTGTTTTGTTAACAAATGTTAACTTTTGCAATTTTAATAATTAATAATTAATCGTTTGGTAGCTCAACTAAATTAAGTTAATGGTTAAGGAGTCCGATGTCCATGGTTTAGGTCCTGACAATGAGAAACGACTAACCAAAAAATTAGCCTACTAACATTTGCCATTAAAAACAATATTTGTCATGGAGGAAAATTTAAACAATATACTCTCAAGTAATACAATTGATCTTATATTTTACTAGCGTTGATGCATGTAAATTGTGTGTTGGAACAAAATTAGTTTAAACAATGCCTCTTAAGTTTTGATGATAACAAGGTATAAAAAGTTCAATTGGATATGCTAATATTTGTTCAGGTGTGCAGGACCATAGACAAAAATTTATTATGTCTTAATCAAAGTATTAGTTCTGAAAGAACAAATTGAAGAGCAAAGATTTTCAAGAGAAGTTAGTTGCGAGTCAGAATCTGAAGAAGTCAGACTCTGATGACTACCCATACTTTGTAGGAAGTCAGACTCTAAAGATCAACCAGAAGTTAGTCCTCTGACTCTAGAAGCCAGACTCTGGAAAGATGAAGACCAAAGGAGCATAAGCATTGGATGTTAAGCCTTGATAGGTCAGAAGATCAAGCAATGATTCTGGAAATGTCAAAAGGTAAATGGATGTCACTTTCATTAAAGGATATGAAGAACAACAATGTACGACCACTACTCCACTACCTCCAATATTCCCATGTGCATTGTACGAAACTACAACTGTGTCTCCATTGGAAAAGAACGGTTAATTCCTTATCCAGGAAAGGATTCAAATTCATTCCTTCATAAGACATTAACCAAATCTAGAAACAAATCAATGATGCTTGATCAAGCTTCTCAAATGACTCTTTGATGTGCTCGCACTCCTCAACGTTGCTTTTCAACCTCTATATTAAGGATTGAAAACTTGAAGATATTACAAGACTTCGCAATATTTTACAAGTGCAAAACTCTGGCAAATTCATTACGCATCAAACACTTAGAATTTATTATAAACTTTAATATATTATAAATTTTTAACTCTAGAGTCTGGACTGTTTTGTATTTGTGAGCACCTCTGGTTGTATATGAAGTGTTCAACCAAACAATTATTCTTTACAATCTTTGGTTGTTAGAAGTCACCTGCTTATGTGCTTATTCAATTGTAATCTTGTGTGTGATTATAGTGAAAAATATCTTGTAAGTGCCAAGGGGACTGGACTACTTCCGGATTGTGGAAGGAACCAGGATAAATTGCTTGTGTATCTTTCTTCTCTCTTTCTAGCTCTTTTATATCCACTGCATTTAACTCTTTACATTGCTTCAGGTTCTGAATAATAGCAGAAGCTGAACTTTGGACTTGGTTAAAATCTAAAAGAAAAAGCTAACACGATTCAC
>Ga0315913_1008195_pt1 | contig 12437 bp, 11 predicted proteins | sample MpolsnodulesMG_FD_207736 | JGI IMG/M metagenome (GOLD analysis project Ga0315913, IMG submission 207736) | Medicago polymorpha root nodule microbial communities from Los Angeles, California, United States - small nodules | ecosystem: Host-associated > Plants > Roots > Nodule | place: USA... | reverse complement strand
GAAAAGTTGTCTTCGTCCCCCAAAACAAATAGGGAAGAAAGACGCTTGGTTGTGCACCGTTGCACAATGGTTCATCTTCCCACTTGAAACAAAGAGACAGAACAAGGGTCGTATTGTATGTTTTCGATTGAATGAGAGTGGGAACAGAAGTAGTGTTTAAACATAATATTGCAAAATGACCAGACAACCACTTCAAAAACTTAAGCAAGAAATAACACAGGGCAAAGTGGGTATTGCGAACTGTTCCTAAAAAGTCAAGGCATTGTGAACTCTAATACAGACACCGATGCAAACTACAAACAGTATTGCAGAAAAATTAAGAGAATAAGCACAAGAAATGGAATTATCTTTCAAATATTCAATATCAAAGGTAGGTGCAGATGCGATTACAATCCCAATCTACTCAAAGAGCCAGGCTCCTCAGAGAAATTCAATTTTCTGCTTAAAAACAGAAATACACTTTTGCATACCCACTGTCACCCTCGTCTCACTCGTTATAACACTCCGTATAATAGAATTCTCACCCACAGGCCACAGCTACAATCCCCACTACCCCACTCTGCCACATCAGCAGTAACTGGCTATTCTATATTCCCCTCACAATTAATCACACCGTGGATTAGGAAATGTTAACCCACAGTTGGGAGTCCTGACATATGCGCGGCCGCGAAACACCTCTGCCACAATTTTTCCGCGATAAGCGGTCGCATGTAGCACTGTAATTGCATCGCAGGCTCACAGCAGACCCGAAAACTGCTCCGTTAAACTGCTATAGTGCACGATCACGGCACTATTAACAACATAGCTTAATCATGATTGTAAGTACTGGTGAAAGAATTCAAGTGTAGACCTAAGCTAAATGATTATAGTAAACCATAAAAAAAAAAAAAAAAAATTACATTTTACACAGAAGCACAAAATGGAAATGAAGGGGTAGTTATAAGGACCATTACCGCTTTTATTCGTGACCAATACAACAACATCTCCATGAAGTGATCCCCGTTTGGATGCCTCGTGAATCGATTTAAAGTTCGACCCTCCACCAGACACAAACACTGCCAGCTTTTTCCTTCTCCCAGTGACCTGAGCTCTCACATCAGCAGTATCACTGCTACTGCTGCACCATACTCTAATCCTAGAGCTATAAAGTCCGTCTTTTTTTGCAATGCTGATAGGGTACAAAGCTCCACTTGGAACATGAAAATTTTGGGATTGAAGAGAAGGGTACGAAGAAGAAGGGAGTTTCAAAGAGATAAGCTGTTTTCCAATTGGATTTGATGGTGCATAAGATAATTTTGGAGAAAACCCAGAAACAATATGTTGAATTTCCATGGAAATTTCGGTATAATAAAAAATTCAAAAAACTTTGTTAGTTGTTGATGGCTATGAGAATGTTGAGGTTATAGGAATAGTTTTGTAAGTTATTTTCAGAACTTAGGAACAGAGAGGGGTGGCGGTGGCGGTGGCGGTGGTAGAGAGAGAGTGAGGAAGCTATGCGAATTTACCGAGCTCGGTTTTTGCAAAATCGCAGAATTTCGTGAAAGCGCTGTAAATGGCGAAATTGATTTCTGCTCTTCTCCATGCACTTTTTGCTCTCACCTAGCATAATTTCCAAAAATAGTTTTTTATGAGAGAAAATAAAGGTAAAAAAGTTAAATGAAATTTTTAGCAAAAAAACCTCTTTTACATTAGTTGAATTCAAAGAAACTAAATTAATTTAAAAACAAAATTGATTTTTATCACAATAAACAAACGTAAAATAGATTCTGAATTACAACCATTTTTTGTAAAAAACATGTGGTACTATTTTCTTTTTCGAATTAAAATAGGTACTGTATTGGTGACATTGGTCAACCACAATGTCACCCAAGTGCTACACTTTCTTAACAAACAACTCTCTCTCAACAACATTAGACGCCACTAATTGAGGTTTTCCTCCTAAATGAGTCGACCGCATCGTATAATTGAGATTGGCGCTTCTATAACATGAAAGCACAGAACCAGAAAGAAAAAAAATTCAATATTTGAATTCGTTACTACACACTAAACCAAAACCCTAAACTTAGAATCAAAAATGGAAGAAGAAGACAACAACAACAACAGAAGAAGAATGATGGAGAGAGAACGATACGAACGATACCAAATCGAGCAAATTCTCCAGCTCGATCTTGAAGAATTGCAGGTTGAAGAAGTTGACGTTTTCCACGATTCTTCCGACGATGACAACAACAACAATCACGCTCATCCTGTGTAATTTTCCCTCTTTCAATTCGTTTCTATCATTTCATTTGCATTAATGGAAAGCCAAAATAGATTATAAATGGAAAGAATTGATTCTGCCTCTAGAATTGATTTTAACTTGAAGCTCCCCTCAAAAAAAACAAAACTTGAAGCTAGAAATTGTAGCTTTTGATTCTAGAATTGATTTTTACACTCAAATTTGGTGCAATAGAAGTCAAATTATCTGGTTTTTGGGACTTAAATATTTCAATGCAATGGACAAAATAGTCCCATTAGACCAATTTGAGTTTTCAGTTTTTGTTGTTTTGGTACTGACAGTCTTTTGTTGATGCTGTTTGGAATACAACAGTCCTGGCTATGGCACTGCAGGCGTCGTCCCGGGTGAATTCACTTACAATACTTGTATAGCATCCTTACATACATATCTGGGCGGTAGGTATTTGTTTGTTGTACTTCGTCGTGTATGGTCATTTGTACAGTTTATGGTGGTTTCTAATTGGATTGTTGGATTTTAATTTGATATTGTTTGTGTATCTAGATGTTGAAGACACACATCACAGGTCAACGTTTTTGGATGGTGGGACTGTATTGACCCTTCCAATTTTTTGTCTTGAAGGTATATGTGTCATCCTTCATGGATTTGAGTATCGTGCTTTGGTTTTTGTATATCTTTTAAAATGAAATTGACAACGTTGTTGATCTGCATTGTTGCTGTCCTGCTTTTACAGACATGCAATTAAAAATTAGTCCAAAACATTGGGAAACACTTTTATTACAGGAAGTGAAACATATAGGCATTTGGCGTTTAGGGTCATGCTTACACAATTTAGCCATATTCGTTGCCTGATGAAGAATTATTTTTCTAAAAAAATTTATAAATTTTAAAAGAGGCTTCATGGTGGTCCATTTTTTCCTTGCTTATAATATCATTGAATTTTTTATTTGCTTTTCCCCAGGCCTATTTCTTTTAGGTAGTATATCTCCCCTGATTTGTTTTTATGTTCGGATGGGATTTGTTGTGGTCTTAAGCCTTTTTCATTCTGCGCAACATTCTTGGGTGCTTTTGCCTATTTAATTTGGACTGTATTCTCATAAATTATCGCTGAATACATTCATAAAAAGTGTCAAATATATTACTTCTAACATAAAAATTGTCACCTCGTAGAACTTCTATTTTTATCCTCATCATGTTATGCATGCAAGTGTTAACTTATTGGAAGAAACATGGACTAATCCTTGCAATATTCAGGAGTTGTGCTATTTCCTGGGGCCACTCTTCCCTTGAGAGTTATTGAATCCAATTTTGTGGCTGTTGTTGAGAGATCTTTGAGTCGAGTTGACGTTCCTTACACCATTGGCGTGGTAGGTAAATCCTTATGATAAATGCTCTAAATTTAGTCATACCATAGAATGTAACAAACCGGTACGTGCTCTTTCCAGATCCGAGTTTTCAGCGATACCGCAAATCGTAGGATGAAACCCGCAAGCATTGGGACGACTGCAGAGGTATTTCCTCTCAATCAGTGTACTATTAACAAAATGAAACACAACTATTTGCATTTGCATATTACCTGGAAAATATGAACTCAGTTTCTATCTTTTAGATTGTGGGATAATGAATAAACAGCCTGCCTGCAGCCGGGAGCGAGTCCTAAGGAAACGTGCCAAAAATTCGTCGGTGTTTGTTAGGATAGAATATAAGAAGTTAGTCAGTGATAGTTATATTTACTTAACGACCTATAGAGATTTGCATGACTATGGTTACAAAACCATATCATTTTTGTAGTTCTATACATAAATACATCAACTTTGAATCTTACGCAAATAAAATATTTATTACTATGTCTGTAAAATTATGTAACTTGCCACATATAATTCTGCAAAACCTGTCTGAGGAGCTGGGATGTGCAGAGCTGCATTACCCACGTCTTATTTTTTCTTTTGGGATAATACCTAAATCTTATTTGTTAATATAAAAAACTGATTTTTATATTCAGCATTGGTGGGGTTCACAATCTTGCTATATTTAATCATATGTTGCATCAATCAATTTGTATTGCTTGCTAAACTTATATCTACAGATTCGACAGTACGGGCGCCTAGAGGATGGTTCGTTGAATGTGGTTACTCGTGGACAACAACGCTTTCGCTTAAGACGGTGTTGGATCGATGTGGAAGGAGTGGTTAGAATATTCTCATGTTTACATTTTTTTTATATATATAAAAAACTAATCTTCACATGCATTTTATGTTGGTAAATACTGATTGCTTTCTGTCTCATTTTCTTTCTTTTGTTGGGGTGTTTCTTAGCCTTATGGAGAGATCCAAATTATTGAGGAAGACATACCATCGCGAACTCCAAGGGATGCTTTTGGAAAATTAACACCCCTAAGTAATCTTCCTTGCAACCGTGCCAGTGTGTTGCCTTCAAAGTACTCTGTTGACAGACAGGGTTCCATAAACGAGGAAAGCGATACAGAAGAGAGCTTTGAGAATGAACTTTCATCTACAGAGAGAAGAATCCATCAATCACTCATTCGTTCCAGTTTTGAATATGATGAATCAGCAAGTAGTGGTGATGATAAATTCACATATGAGTCAGATCAGGAAATTAGATCCAATCTAAATACACCAGACACCTTAACACCATTGCTACCTGACCATGAAAAAGATGCAGAAAATCTGGATTCTAGAATTGGGAGCTGTTCCTCTTCTGGAAAACAATCCTCCATCAGAGAAGGGCTTAATTGGTGTTCTAAAAATAAAGACCCCTACTCACGTAGAACTTCAAGAGCATTCTTGCCTGGTTGGGTATATCGTATGTTTGACTCCTATTTGCTTGCACAAAGGGCCGCAGGTACCTTTTCTTTGCTGCTTCTAACTCTTTATCAGCCATTTTTTATATGCTAAAAATTTATATGGACATAATTAAAATATCACTACTTTTAGCTGCACTAAGTCTTGTTTTTATTTTCTGAATGCTTATTAATCTGTATGATTTAAATATTTAAAAATCAATCCAAATGGAAAATTCTTATGAAGAGTTCATGCGTGTGTTACAATTTCTAGAAACAGTTTTACCGAATTGATAAAACTCACAAATCTACGCTTGTCCATATTTTGATATTTGTTTTTGGATAATTTGAATTACGAATTTCTTATTTGTAGAGTATATACTATATCCATTTGCAAATTTATGTAATGGGGTCCTTTGAGCTTTCGTAGTATCTATTGATCAGAAGCAATGTTTTTTTAGTCAAGGCTAAAAGCTCCCCAGAGGCCTCAGCCCTCAAATGTTGCGCACATTGCCATAGTTTTCTGATCAGAGCTTTTGAGTGTAGGAGAGAGATTGTACTAAACTCCTTTTGCTTTCCTATAAAATAAGAAGCATTCTTCAATAATAGATCACTGATTCATAAATTTGTTGGGTGTGTACTTAATCTAGCTTAGTCTTTTGGTACAATAAATGGGAGCCTTGGTGCAATGATTCCACGACTTCACATTGGCATCAGCCAAGAGCTTCATAGCACCTGATTGCCCTTTTTAGTGCTTTGGCACAATTTACATATAATTAGTAAGGTCCAAGTTCAATATATATACTCAAATTAGGAAAATTTGGACCTATTGTTCATTATTACATTAGATTAATTTATATTTATTTTTTCTGCAATGTCGAAGAACACTGTTTTTAGCACATGCTTCTCCTCTCTCTATATCCATCACAATAGCACCCAGAGTTTAAAGAAAGGCAACCCAAACCCGAAGTGCATTCCGATTTATCTAATTTTTAGGGAAGGGCACACTTGTGTTGTGTAGATAAACTGGTTAATTATGGTTTATCTAATTTTTGGTATATTTGGTGGGATCTTATTCAAAATTTTGGTTCCAAGGGTTTTTTCAGAAATAGATTTGGTATGCTTTTCTTCGGGTTTAGACAGTTTCCATGTGTTTAGTCCTATGCCCCCCATGTTTTGTTTTTATTTTCTTTTTAATAAATAATTTTTTGTGTGTTGTAGATAATTTTGTGGTTGTGGTGCCAACCTATTTGGGTACATGGTCATGTATGGTACCATTATTTTCATTTATATGATATGGTCCTTCAAGGGGGGAGTGTCAATATTTAAGTTATCCTATGTAGTTTATATTTTATATATTTCATCTACTCCCTCGTCCCACAAAGATTGTCAAATTAAGTCGTTTCACACAAATCAAGGAGACATAATGTTAATTAGAGGGTACAAGTAGGAAAAAAGTAATTAAAATTACATTGAAAACTAAAAGTGACACTCTTTTTGGGTAAATTTGTTTTTGCGAATGTGACAATTATATGGGTCTGAGGGAGTATTTTTTAGTTGAAAACTATGGTAATACTTCAAAAGAAATATACTTGTCTGAATTTGTCTCTTTTTATGAACTTGTCTAAAAATGCTAATTTCTCTAAACTAACAGTAGTGTTCATGATCTGTAGATATGTGGAAGCAAATCGTTGGTGCACCAAGCATGGATGCTCTTGTTAAGAAGCCTGATGTTTTATCATTTTCTATTGCCAGTAAAATACCTGTTTCTGAATCTACAAGGCAGGAGCTTTTGGATATTGATGGGATCTCATATAGATTGCGTAGAGAAATTGAACTACTAGAAAGCATTGATCTAATTCGATGTAAAATCTGCCAGGTAATCATCGTTGGCAATCCTCATAAGCATTGATCTAATTCGATGTAATTCTAGCATAATATCAAGATATTTCAAGATTTTGTCAAAAAAAATCAAGATATTACAAGATATCATTTTCCTGAAGATATCATATTATATTTTAATAGGATACTTTTGTAATACAATTATACTTTTCCAACTTTCATCAAGTGCAGATATTAATTTCTTTCTTTGCAATATTTTAAAATTGTAGATTATAATTGCAAAGAGGAGTGATATGCTGGTAATGTCTAGTGAAGGTCCTGTTGGTGCATATGTAAATGCAACTGGTTATGTGCATGAGATAACGACTTTGTTCAAAGCAAATGGTTTAGCTCTAACTGGGCCAGCACTTACAAAATACAGTTGGTTTCCGGGGTAAGTGTCTGCCCATTTTCAATTCTGGTGGATGCTTTGAACAGTTTACTATTGTTCGTTATATGTTGGATTCTAATACATTTTCAACAAATCCAACTATAATAAATAATTTCAGAATATAGTTTAGACAGATTCCATTACACATGGAAATTTTTTCCGCATCTGATCCAAAACCGCTTTCATCTTTATAATGCTCCATCCAGCTGCACTTCCCATTTTTCCTTCATTTAAGCTTCGAAGTACCACCTCTCAATCAAGTTGAACCTCAAAATTCACCACCCCACAACCTTTCATTATACACAGTCCTTCATATAAACCCCAAAGCTCTGCCATATAAGCTGTAGTAGTACAATGATATTTAGAAAAACCAGTGATCCACCTGCCACATCATCCCAAACTAATCCTCCACACCCTGCCAAACCAGACGGTTGCTTTGCTGCACTATCAGTTAAAAGAACTTTTAGATCTTAAACACTGCATATTAAGTCTAGGTTATGATGCATCCTAAACATAAAACTTTTCATATGTATTTCATATAATGTAATTGCTTAAGCTTTGATGATAGTCAGATCGTGATATAGTGTATGAGTGATCCAGTGGTTGCAAATTTGGTCCTTGTGACCCTGGTAGATTTAGTCTCTCAACTATCACCTGCGAGGATTTTCCAAGCTGTTTTTATTTTAATAAGAAGCTAATATGGCATCCAATCTTTTACTTTTGGCAGGTATGCTTGGACAATTGCTAACTGTGCCACGTGTGAAACCCATATGGGGTGGCTTTTTACAGCCACGAACAGAAAACTGAAACCTAAGTCATTTTGGGGTATACGTAACTGTCAAGTTGCAGACGAAACGCACTAAAACCTTCAATGGTGTTGCAGTGCTAGTGAAAATTTGGAAAACCATATCCATATTGCAGCATGAATGATACAGGCATATATGTAGTCCTTGCCTTTTATACAGCTGGAAAAAGTTAAAAAAAGTTTCAGACGTAGGCAAATTCTAAGATGCAATGTTTTTATAATTTTGCAATTGTAAGTGAATTGGTTTTAGTATATTCAGTCCATTGAAACCAGCATACAAATGTAAGGACTAGATTGGGTTTATCCATGGTTATTGGTTGTAATAGAAAATGATTCAAAGGATTATTTTGTTACTCCTGATTGCATACAAGAGTTGACCTGAATTCGGAACGGATCAAAGGAAAAGAAAATGTTAAATTACTTTGTACCCAAATATAGTTTTATCATGATTTTAATTAAGTTCCGTGATTGAAAACTCTTTGAAAACAAAAAGCTTTGAAAGAGTCATAGTTACTCAATTTTTTAAAAATCAAGTCTCTTCAAACTAACAATTGCGTCTGTAAATTTGCTGGCGTGGTAAAGGGACGTAGCAATAAACTTTTATTAAAATGCTCGTGTGTCTATGATTTTTGTTGCTGCTTTACTTTTACAACATGTTTCGAGATTCCTAATTTCATTACTATTAAGGTGTGAAAGTCATTGTGACTCTCTCATGAGCAAATGTACTAAAGTCACAATGACTTTTCCACCACCAAAGTCACAAATTAGGTAAATGCACTGAAATAGCCACAAAATAAAATTTGTGAAATTCTAACCAAGTTGCTTGGGCTCCAGTGACAAGGAGCTCCTTCCAAGGACGTACCCGGGAAATACCGGGTTCGATTCCCTGAAGGAACAACGTTTGGCCAGTGCGCATACCTCTACGCACGAGCCGGATTAGTCGTCCACCATTGGTGGGTCGGAAACCGGTCCGAAAGCCAAAAAAAAAAATTATGAAATTCTTCTCTGCTCTTGTGAGCTCATCAATTTGTTGAAAGTACCTTTGTTTGAATGTGTAAAATCCGAACATTTTTTTTTTCTTTATGAAATTTTAAATCATGTATGTCCAATAAGTTTTTCAATAGAGATTAGTCACCGCCAAATGTTCGTGTAAACTTCATACATATAACATGATAATAACAAATAAACTTACATTATGAGCTGATTTGAATGTTATGTTATTTACACAAAAACATTGATTTAAATTACACAAAGCTGCAGTGCATCATTCTTCTTTAACAAAGCATTGAAGATGTTCTTGTCCCTTTCATTAACCTTGTCATCATTCCATGTAAAGGAAGTATATACTCTCCCCCTTGGCCCTCGACAACCAAAGAACCTTCTCCCTAAATTCTCTTGACCAAGCAGCAACAACACATATATCACAACAACGTCATTCTGCCATAGCATGAAGTAGAGGAAGATGATACACATGATGAATTCGTACATGATGAATTTGCATATGAAGATGAAGATTAAGGCACAAACACAGAATGATAAAGGAAGAGATGAACTGAGTCATACTCGAGGAAGTTGACTTTAGCGATGGAGGTATGTTAGGATTCACAGTTTAAGGATTGTAACATGAAAAAAGGCTAAACCATCGTTCACGCACTCCCCTTATTTTTATCTTAATTTTAACAGTGCCGCTATATGCAGCAAAAAGGTTTTCCCAACTCTCAAGAAGTGGTTAAATGAGTCAATATGGTGAAATGGTTGGACTAATTTAATTCCGGAATTCACGGAAATCATGAGGTGTAACCAAAATACACTATTCGTGATACTCGAAATTTTCCACAATGTTTTAATGTGGTACCTTCAGAATGTTGTAATTTTCCGAGGATAAACTCGCCATTCAAAAAATAAACAAAAACACAATCATTGAATAAAACGGCGGTACTAAAACACTCAACATGAACCTTAGCCAACGGCGGAGAGGGAAATATTTCGCCTCTTAATACAGAAAATTATATAAGATGTCATCTCAATCAAAAGTCAAAACTGGCTGATATTTGATTTGATAATCAAAATATTGTAATCTCTTGATATTCTAAAATATCACAATTTGAAGTTGGCTTGAAACTCATTTACAACTCCATATTTTCCCACAAAGGAAATATAGTGTCTCAAAATGGAAAGAGTCACATACATTAGCTAGTTCAAAAAGCTCCATTACCTTAAAGAGCTTCCCCACTAAAATAGTCATAGCATGAACCAATGTGTACAAATCTGCAAATGATCACAGCCACTGAACTTAAGTTTTCATAGAACCTTTTTTTTTTATTGAGATAGATGTATATAAAGTAACAGGAAAATGAAGCTCTGTGCCATCAAACCAAATGAACATTAAGACATTTCATTGACAAGGCATATCTGGATGAAACCATACAAACATAGCCAACCTGCTTCAGACGTTCAATAAACTCGTGTTATTACAAATCAATAATAATTAGGCACAACAAATGTGTTAACAATATTGCAACAGCTGAGATTCCAAGACAGCCAGCTGCTCATCAGAATCACAAGTTGCTTGGCCCATGCTTGATTGCATTGGAAACATACAATGAGTTTATTGAACAAACGAGTGATGTAATGACCCAAGTGAAATAAGCAGCAAATAGGTAGCCAGCATTTTTTTCTCTAGAAACATAAAAATTCATATGCTACACTTAATGCTGACCCTAAAAGAGAATTATAAATTCCCAGTATAGGTGCAAAACAAAATTGTCAAAAGCACAACAGAAATATAATACTTCGAACAGAATACTGGAAAAAATTGAAACTGCAGTATTTTCGTTTCAATCAGATGAACATGATTCACAATTAATAAGAGACCAACAAGAAAAATCTGAAATCAGATTACATGTAAGTAATGCAATTTATTTGCTCACTAAGTAGGACAGATGTCCAGATAAACGGACAGCCATTCTAGATCAAAACAAAGTTTATGTATCTAAACATACAAATAATCTTCACTAGGTAAGACAGATGTACAGATAAAAGAACAGCCATTATCTGTCAAAACAAAGTTTATATATCTAAACATGCAAATAAAATGATCAGAGAGAAGGAAAAAAATTGAATAAAAAATGTTAAGGAGTTAAAAGCTGCTCTCAGACTATACCATTGTTTTCCATCTTTAAAATAAGGTCAAATTCAGAAATCCAAGAGGCCAGAAGTAGCTTAACGACTTCAAAAGGAAAGGAGAAAAGAGGTCCAAGTTCAAGATGCACAGCTGAAAATGTCCAGTGGCCACACTGGAAACTTATAGTAGCACATTTACAAAATACCATCAATAAACAAACCTAACCTAAGTAAATACCTTCACATTTTAATTATTGTTCAAACCCCTACAAACTTTCTATCAAGACTCACCCAGGTTGGCAAAAAATGACCTAAAATTGCTCATGAGCATTTTGATCCATTTGACATACAGTGCACAGATATTGCATCATATGATTAGTGATTAAGGCCACATAATAAGTTATGCATACATCAATGCAGAAGGGATTTGTTCAGCAAACTTGTCAGAGAGGTCTCCAGTTCCAAAACTAGCCAGATTTAAGAGAAGGCAGTGTGACATGAAAAGTCAAAATTATGTCAGCTGAATCTCAGAAAGCTTCATGGCTCATGAAACAGTTCTTCCGTAACAAATAGATGCAATATAGAGGTTCTTTGCCCATTTTTCCTGCAAAAATAACATCAAACATAAGCTTTCATGATTAAAGAAGACAATGGACACAGCACAATCAACTGCGGTATTTACCTTGACATGAGTACTAGGAAAGTCAGATGTGCGAAGTGTTTCTTGAGTTTCATCAGTCGGTTTTCTTCTTGGAATACTAAGAACAAGAGCAGCCTGGTCATATGTAGCAGCAGTTGAAGTAATGCGGTAACCATTGTCCCACCTTCGATGAATACCTTCACTAGGATACAGGAAATCAAGCTCCACAACCTGGAATTAATTTTAGAAGAGAAAACATCACATATGGTATAAGCACAACTAAAAATTTAATTTAACATTTTTAAAAAAGAAAAAAGTAGAACCTGATCTGAAAATCCAGCACCACGGGACATAACAATTGCCCATCTACTTCCAGCAGTGGCCATAGCAGTGACGAAAAATCCTTCTTTCCATTTTTTATTAATCCACTTGAACGGAAATGATTCACTGACCTTATAGGATTGCTGCAAGTATTGGGTCCCTGAAACCAACAAATCACCAGTAGAAGTGAGAAACATGGTCACACAGGAACTAAACTCAACACTACAAGCCAAAATATGC
>Ga0315913_1008193_pt1 | contig 12440 bp, 4 predicted proteins | sample MpolsnodulesMG_FD_207736 | JGI IMG/M metagenome (GOLD analysis project Ga0315913, IMG submission 207736) | Medicago polymorpha root nodule microbial communities from Los Angeles, California, United States - small nodules | ecosystem: Host-associated > Plants > Roots > Nodule | place: USA... | reverse complement strand
CAAGTTGTAAAAAAAAAAAAAAAAATTACTAAGTGTTTTCCTAAAAATAAAAATACCAAGTGCCAACAAATTGACTCATAACTAAAAAATGTCAACTTGTTCTACCACAACCAAGATCTCTCTCTCAAGTCAATTGTAAAATATTTTAATTATCAAATCTCTTTTATTGAATGGATATATTTAATTAACATTAACGTTAAAAAAATTGAGTGACTTGGTGGTTTGGGGTAAAACATGGGAATTGAAGTGATATGAAGCAATACATTCAACTCTCGTACTAATAAGAAAAAAACTAATATTTGTCATTTAAAATAAAATAATGTAAAGATATGAAGAAAAAAAAATCAAATAGTTAGATTAATTCGGGATAAACTTCCATTTCATATATTGATGTTGTCTTGATGATTGAAGCGTAATGATCTTGATTTGTCTAATTATTGAACATAGATCATCTCCATTTGTTTTCATGTCAATCTCTCTAAAAAGATTGACCATAATTCTAGATTAATATTAGTCTAACAAACTAAAAGATTGACTCTAGGCTTTAGTGTTGCATCGGGTGTTTGGAGGGGAGGATTTTGTGAAATGGAAAATATTTGGAAAATTCTTTTCCACTTTTTGTAAGAGTATTTTTTTAGAGAATGATAAATTAATGTAATATGTTTTTAATTTAAAGAATATTATAATATAGATTGAATTTGAATAATTCATATAAATCCTTTAAAATCCGAGTTCTCACGAATGAGGATATGATTAGGGGTGCGCACTAAATCTGGTTCAGCCAAACCGCCCCATAAATTCGAGTTCACCCATTTTAAAAACCTGGATCTAATGTGTTATAAACTGATCTCGTCCACTTTTAAAAATAAAAAATGGATTGGTTAACTATTTTTACAAACCAGTTAAAACTGATTATTAACTGATTAGTTATGCATTGCCTGGTAATAAAACTGACCAGAAAAACAGAGGAAGAACATTAAAAAATCTAGTATGTGGTCTCCTCCATCGCCTCACAAAGCCTTGTCGCTGGCGCTGATTGTTCCCGTCGGAATCACTGATTGTTTCCGTCAGAATCGCATATTATTCCCGTCGGAATCGCTGATTGTTTCCTTCATAATCCCATATTATTCCCGTCAGAATCGTTGATTATTCCATCGTCGGCGCTGATTGTTCCTGTCGATGACGAAAGTGAGTTTGAGAGACACAAGGTTGCCATCGCCGTGACTGATCGTCGTTATCCGGGATGAGATCAGAGAGAAACAGATATAACAAAAGAAAAGGTGGTGTTGAGATGAGGAATATGGTGCGACAGTGGGTCAGAGAGATAGAGAAGGCAGAGCTAGCGGAAGAAAAGGTGATTCAGGGCAGAAATTCGGTTCAGATCGATTCTGAACCGGTTTTGAACCGGAACGGACTGGTTTTATGGATAAAAACAGTTTTTTGTGAAAGCAGTTTTCTGAACTGAACCGAACTATAAAATCTAGTTCGGTTCGGTTTGGATAGTAGACTTGCACACCCTTAGATATGATTTTGTATTATAAAGAAAAATAAACCCTCCAAAATCCTTCCCTCTTAAAGTCATTTGTTTCTTCCACTTGTTCACTTATTTTTTTCAAAATCCTCATTTCTTTTTCGCTTCAAACTTGCAAACAAAGCTTATATGTTGATCGAGTTGAAGCTTCTTAGCATCAACTATAAAAAGTCAGACACTACCAATTAGCTTTGACGTTTAGAGAGGCATCCATAACACCAATGTTATACTTCATGGATCTTCTAATAGTGAATCCACAATATACATCCTGATCATGAAAAAAAAAACCCCAAAAAATGTCAATGGATCAACTTGTTTAACAAATAAACTAAAAGTGGTTTTGATATAAATAATTTGGATATTACAAAAAATACATTGTTTAGCCACGATCAATTTTTTTGGATCTTATACTTTAGGGATTGTTTTAGAAGAAATAAATCATGATTGAAAATGTATTAGAGTTGAAAATCATATATATTGAAATAGTTTTTTTATTAATACGGATAATAAAAAAGATAAACTAAGATTTTCCCCATCTTCTATTGAAAATTATTTTTTGTGAAAACTAATATAAATAGCAACTTAATTTTCAGCATAAAAATCATTTTTTTTAACAAAGTAACTTTAAAAGGGCTAAATAACAAACCTACTTAAAACATGAAAATAAAATTCCAATTTTTTTAAAACAAACGGAGGAGTAAAAGAAAACTTGATTCACAAAGTTGCACTATATTATTGAATAGTGTGACTGACGTTAGGCTAGTACTTGCACTATACTATTGCAACAAAATTACAGTCATCATATAACACTTGGCTTTAAATTTTGCCGAATTAACACTTGGCACACAAAGTTTCTAATGTGCATGATCACACTTTTGTTGTTGATATTCTAAATGGGAGTGTGTCTAGATTACGTGTGCAAATTTAAAGTTCAAACTACTGAAAGTTGTTTGTAGTTTGTGTGAAGTTATACATTGCTTAAGTTTATGAATTGTTGAGTGTATAAATGTTTTGAACACTCTTATTTTTTATTTAATTTTTAAGATGAGATCTAAATCTATTTAATACGATATTAAAGTTGGGGTAAAGATTGTAATGTGAGAATTCAACTCGTACCCACTTTAGACGTGAGGTTGTATATTGAAGTTATTTGTAATTTGTTCGAAGTCTCATATAGCTCAGATTTCTGGATTGTTGATTAATGTGCTTGAACATCCTAATTATTAATTGAGTTAACTTTTGGGATGAAATTCAAACATGGTATCAGAATTGGGTTAAACATTGCAATGTGGAAATTTGTTCAAACCCACGTTACGTTAGGCTTGAGGGTGAGTATTGAAATTGCTCAGGTTCTCGAGTTGTTGAGGGTATAAATGTGTTTGTACATCCTCATCTTTGAGTTTGGGATGAGATTCAAGCTTGTTTAACATGATATCATAGTGAGATTAAATAAAAATTGCAGTGTGAAAAATGGACCAAGACCATTCTATGCATGAAAGTGTGTATTGAAGTTTTTTGTAGCTTTTTTCAAGTCTTGCATTCCTCATATTTCTAGATTGTTGAGTGTATAAATATACGTAAAGACTCTCGTCCTTTAAAATAATTTTTTAGATGATATCCAAATTAATTTAACTCAAACAACCAAAGCTATTATTGCCACTAGGATAGTTTGCATGACGTGCTTGTGTATTGCACATATTGAAAGTCAAAATTTGTATGAAGTGTCAATATTTACATAATTAAAAAACATTTACATAGGACCAGGCGCGGATTCACCATGGGACAATGGGGTCAACTAACCCCACTTGCTTATTGTAATTTTAAGTTAAAATTAAATATTTATGTTGTTTGACCTCACTTATATAGTATTATTATTTTAACATAGTTCATTGATAACACTACAAAAAATTACAAAACTATAAATGAACCTAATGAGTGCTCTAAGACCATCCATAATGGTGGGTGCTTCACTTATTAAGCACCAGGATAAATAGGCACCCCCATTGTGGAGTGATATTTATTGACGCTTATAAAGAATGATGTCTATATAAACACCTTCTCTCTATTCATTTTATGTGTGAATTTCAATTTATATTTTCCAATGAAATAAATGGGTGTTTTAGAAATGTAATAATACAGAGTTATTAGTGGACCTATTAATAAATTTTGTTGTGGTGCTGGGTCGCAGAAATTGAGTGCTTATTAGGTATTGACATTAAAAAATTATAAAATGAATGATGTGTACATATGTAAGATCCATTTAAGCACTCAAATATGAGAGCTCTATTGTAGATGGTCTAAGAGCACTAATTAAGAAATCAAAAGAAGTATTTTTTTTTTTTAAAAAATTGTTGTAATTATTATATCGATATAACTTTGATCCCACTTGTTAACATTTCTGGATTCGTCACTGCATACGACACTAGATTAAGCCGTCATAATTTTTATTCAACTTTCATAAAGGAGTTATTCAACTGATGGTGACTTCCTACTACTTTATGAAGAAGGAGTTACGGATGTCTTACTTCAGTTGGTGATATTTTTTTTATCTTTCTTTCTTTTTAATCTTTTTTAATTTTGACAATCTTTTTCTAATCTAAACTTATTTTTGAACGTTAATATAAACTTATATAACTACGGAAGTATCAAAGACATACATGTGTATAAAATAATATTTTTGGAAAGTGAAGAACCTCGAAATCAACTTAGTTTTTTTTTTTTTAACTCTATATCTAATCAAAGAATCAGCTAATCACAAAGATCCATCTTACTATTCACTATTGAAGGTTTAGTTGAAGTTGGAACAAAATATTTATGATTTTGATCCAAGAAATGATTTTGTGTAAGTTCTTGAGAGAAACAAACTTCAATATTTTGAGCCTACACTAACACAAACGTTGGAGTTTTCAAATGAACTTAGCTATCTAGATAAGTGGGCTTTAACGAAATGTACAATAAAAAATACTCATAATTTCGAACTTACACATTTTTTCCGAATCAGATTTGAGTTCAAACTTTTAAATTGTTTATTTACCATGAAAATAAATTTAATTTTGAATCATACAAAAAATTAATGAAATACTATTCTCAACGTTTTTTGTTTACGTGCATTCAATTCAATACCATTTTTATGGTTTTTAGGACTTTGGAAACTCCCGCAACAGTGACAGTCAACTGAAACAGCCACATGACATGCATATCTAGCGGTTGAAACGGACATGTGATCGAGGTCTCTTCCTCTCAAACATCTATAATAGGCAGGCTGAGATAGCCACACCCACATGGGAATCATGTAAATGTGCTTCTTGAAACTAGTTCAATTTTGGGTCCTTATACTTCGTTACTTCGAAGTTCGAACTAATAATTGATTTATAAGTCATGTTAACCGATAATATCTGGTTAAGAAAATTAAAAGAAGTACTCCCCCAGTCCCTCTATTCCTTTTTAATTGTCATTTTTGCAGAATTTTTTTGTTTTAAATTAACTGTCACTTTCAAAGTTCAATATAACATTAAATATTGTTTTGTCCTTATTACTCTTGGTTATTTATTGCAGAGAGAGAAATATATGAAAAGAAATATTAAATGATGAAGGTTATTATAGAAAAAAGATAAATTGTTGTATCAAAAATAGTAAAATGTAATTGTTGTCTTGATTTGTGTAAAAAACCCAAAAGTGACAATTAAAAAGGAACGGAGGGAGTAGTAATTTTCAGTTGACAATGATACTTTTTAAATATTTGATGCATTGATTACGTGATTTTCAAAGTAAATATTATTCCCTCTGATTTTGTTTGTTGGTCTCATTTTTTCTTAACTATTGTTGACTTGAGTACTTTTTGGACTTCTTATATAATCTTTGTTCTTTATAGATTTAATTATTAATACAATTTGTCATTAAAAAAAATTGTCTCAAATAAGATTTTTGTGAGGCAATAAGAAAAAAATCAAGTTTAATATTACTCTCCAATAATATTGCACTTGAAGTGCTAGTCCAGTAGTAAGAGTTCAGCTTTGTAAACTCAAGGTGTTGAGTTCGAGTCCCCTTAAGAACAGCCTTACAATAACCATTAGTGTCACACGAATAAATACAAATTTTCCTCTTCTCTAGTTTTTTAGAAAAGAAATATAATTAATTTTAATGATTTTAAAAATTTATTTTTTATTTTTTCAAAATATAATTACTCTTCATTAACTCAATTTATAAATGGTACTCCCTCCGTTTTAAAATAAGTGACCTAGTTTTGATTATGTGCACGATTCACACAACATACCTCGATTATTATTTTTTACTATATAAAGACAAATATAAAATGTTGATGGATTTATCTTGATGCATATTTTCTAAATATAAAACTTATATAAGTTTGGCTAATATTTAAGTAAAGATACTAAAGGTCAACAATATAGATTGACATATATGAATTAAACAGTCAATTAAATCACTTATTTTGAAACAAAAGAGTACTAATATATTAAAGAGAGATTACAAGAATTGAAAAATAATAAAGTAGCAGTGACATGCATGTGTCCAAAAAGAAGAGTGACACGCACATGACATGAGGATGGAGTAAATAATGGAAAATTATAACTTATGCCATTAAAATACAAATTAAGTAAATAAAGATAGAAATATTTTTTTAACCGTGTGCTTAATATTTTAAAAAACTTATTTTTATTTTTTTAATACAATTTTTTTATCGTGATCGGAGTTTGAACTCCAAACCTTGCATATTTTATGCATTGTTTATACCAACTGAGTTAAGTCATACCAACTTTTTTAGTTGTTTAACGTGCACAATTTAAGACACAATTTAGCGTAATTCCATAAATGCTACTCCTTTGATTATGTCCCCTTTGTAAAAGTTATGTCCCCTTTGTTGAGAAACTTGTTTTTGTTTGACAATCGTTGATAAACTTTTAGGTTTTGGACTTTCGAGCATTCTTATGTGAAAAGGCACGCAATAATATACATAATAAACACATGCCTAAATATTAGGATGATGTTAACGAATGATTTTTGTCTCCGGTCAATATTATAACAAGATTTATCAGTTATTCAATGAACATAACAATTGAGTTTTGCTTATAATAGTAACAAAAGAGTGTGCTTTTTTTATCATAAGATATTTTTAATACTTTTACTATTGAAAAATGTTAAAGAATGCTCTTAGGCATTTGTTAAGTAAACAAATATAAAAATTTAGAACACTTATTAGTATAAATCGGATTATGTTGCCGTCAATATTTGATTTTATCAAAAGATGTTAGACTTTTACAATATGACAAATCAATGTTTAAATATCAAATAAAATAGATGTCTGTTTTTATTGACCGACAATGATTATTTTCGTAAAGGGGATCTTTGGGATAAATTTTTTAATATGAACATTATACAAATTTTAGTCACTAAAATATATTTAGAATAACTAACCAATTATTTCACTTACAATTGTTTTGTTTTTTAACACAGAGATCTAACAATGTTATTTAATGATAGATTAGTAAACTAATATTTTTGTAATTTATCTGGCCTCAACACCACAACAAGAATCTTGAATCACGAGTTGATCCTAACCACATCGAGGAAAATACTTTTATAAAAGTTTCTATATAATGTGGATGTATGGTATGTGCTTGTCACTATTTAAAAAATATGAGCATATGACCCCATTTTGTATTTTCCTAGGTTTATATGAGCATAGTTTTTCATGTGGATGTTGGGTTTGAACTTTTATTAGTAAAATGCCAAATCACTAAAAAAAAGTGCACTACAAATATTAAAAGGTTGTATAGATATTTGATATACTATGATACATGTTTGAATCACCAAATCAAATTTCTCAGCGTTTTGTGTGTGTGAGTTTCGTCCATAAAGCAATATTGTAGGTTGGTGGATAGTAACAACCAAGTTTATCTCTCACTTTTTACAAAAATTTCGACTTTTGATTTTTAAAAGTAAAAAATTTCGTGGGCATTTGTTGGAGAGACAAGATTTTTTGTATTTTTATAAATAAATAAAAATAAAATGAGTATCTTTTTTTTTTTTGGTGAAGAATAAAATGAGTATCTAACTACACGAATGATGCAATAAAAGACTTTTTGACTTAGAATACAAATGAGAAGAAACAAGTATTGCTCAACATCACAATGTATCGACACATGAAAATTACAACACTAAAATTATGTATCTAACTTCACATAGAAGTAGTGTCGGTGACCAAGGTTTGGATTTTTGAGATATGAATTAGTGTGTGGGAAGAGTGAAAGGATGTGCTTAAGGTTGTAACAAATCTCGAAGAAAAAAAAAAGCTATGTGAATGGGTCTTCCATAGTTTGAAGAGGATGAAGATGAATGAGGAATTTGAGGGTATGAGAAGGAGTTGCGTGTAAGGTTTTTATTTTTTTTATTTTTTAAGAAAATGGTTGATTCTATTAAGTTGATAAAAAAAAACTGAATTTTTGCATTCCGTGCGCGTGAAGTATGAAGTGGGATGCACACTGGTACAATGTATAGGATTTTGAGACACGCTAACTTTGTGTGCATGGAATCTTCGTTCGTGCTCTCGAACAAATACAAAAACCACCTATAGTCAAGCACAAGTATGAAAAATACGAAGATCGTGTGTGCACGAATATACGTGTGGCACACACGATATAAGCAAAATGCAGGTGTTTCTCATGGATTTTAGCATTTGGAATTAGATCAACAACCAGTTACGAACTCGAAGGCTCCTAAGGTACACTTAAGATCTACTCTACTGAGTATAAATTCTAAATATTTGTAGAATAATTTTTGGGTTGTTACACCTAACATATTCTAAGCATAGAACTTGTTGCACCCTTTTAACTATTTTACAATTTCCAACAATTCATTCGATCCAAACTGTTTTGCTATGTTCTTCTTTGTTCTCCATTGACTGCTTTATCTTTTATCAACCTTTAATTGTTTGGTTCAAATTAAATAATTGTAAGCTTCAATTGTGAAAAGTGAACAAAATTAGGCTCAAAGTCAAATGACTTGCATGTCAATCTGTCCAATTTAGTCCTTGGCAATACCGACATCAACAGTCGATCTTTCTCTAAAGCATACTGAAAAGACATTGACCAGAACTTAATGATAAAATCCCTTTTTGTCAAAAAGTTAAATAAGTACTAATAAAATAATTTTCTAAAATTATAATCTATTATATATTGGTGGAACAGTTGTATAATCTTCTATCGTTTTATTGTAAACGTAAATATCATATTCAAAATAATTTTCTATATTTAAATGATTTGTCACTTTGTTTTTGACACAACATGATTCGTTACTTTAAGACAATTAAGAAAATATTTGTTAAATTTTCTATTTCAATAACATTCTCGTTGATATATACTATATACAATAAATACCCTATTAGTTATACTTTGACCAAATATGTCTGTGACCTATAACCTACTAAAATGAAACTCACACATAAGTGGAGGAGTTTGAGTTTAAACATTGGTCACAACGTCTGATTTAACGATTTGAACATTTTTTATCGGTTAAATTAGAACTTGTTGACGAAATGTGCATTATTTTAAACAACACTTATAGTAAAACAGTGAAGTGTTTCTTTAGTGTGCAATTCTATGGATTTGAACGAAATTAATACTATTTCCACACTACATACATGTGCTTCTAAATTTATGTAAAGTTAACATCAACAATTATAGTTGAAAAATAAAAATTTCAGTGCGTAAATAATAACAAAAAATACTCCTAATAGAGACTGCATATCTCACATGAAAAAGAGAAAAGAGATAAGTTATATCCAGGAGTAGCATTTTACTTCTATTGAAGGGACTATAATAACTTATTTAATAATCCATGTCGACGACACACATCTTAAAATGAGATAAACATAGCTGTCTCACATATTTTACTTTTTACTCTAAGTTTTTTTAATAACTTTATCTACATATAAGCCCATGGTTTAATTAATACTATGGTTGGTCAACGGATATTAAATTATCAATTAAATCCACGTGACACATCGATATAATGTGACGTGAACAATGTATCAAATGCGGCATATCGAAAAAGTTGCATAATATTAAATAATAGTACAATTTTAAGAAAGAAAAATTTCTTTTTGCTATGCTATCTATGGATGGTATTGAAATAATCGACAATGCTTATGAAGCTAAATTTGTCTATGTGTGATAGTGGTCGGTGTCATGTAGTTATTAGGACGTATACGACACGACATCGTTTAATTTGCAACTTGCATTTTTGAAATACCTAAAGTTCAATAAATACAAGTTCTTTATACATTTGTTTTGATATATAAGTACTGTTTGCATAAGCACTTTAACAGCTCATGTTGGATATTTATATTATAGATTCCATATATGTATATTAAATTTGGTGGAAGGGTTGAATTTGGCTAAAGTTTAAAATTATTGGTATATGCCTTGGCCGTTTGGTTCGTTGAGGAGCTCACATTGGGGTTTAGGTGGGGCCCATGATCACTCTTGACTCCTACTCCTTCACTTATTCTAAGAGTCATTTGTAACGTAGATATGAAGAAACATTCACTTGGTGCTTGACCTAATATTAGGAAACTGTACTAATAAACATTCAAATATCATATGGTAAATAAGTGTTGTTCATGTATATCAAAAAATTTAATATGGAAATTTAGTTTCCTTGATCTCTCAAAATAAAAAAAAAGTTTCGTTGATGTATAATAGAAATCTCTTGTTTTTGTTTTTTTTTTTTTACAAAAACAAAATGATATTCATTCATTCAAATCGAGAGATTACATCATTCAACACCGCTAAAAACGTAAAGGATGAATCTGCGAACAAACTCACAACATCCAAGTTAATAGCATATAACGGCATAATGCCTACAAAAATATCTGATAAAATTAAAGTGACCGGAATATCCATCGCCTCCGGATCTGCAACGTTGACGCTCAAATCTTTGATTGAATAATCGATCTTTCAATATGAATCAAATGAACACCGCACGAATACGGAAAATCAAACAATGCCACACAAGACGACGAACAACAAACCACCACACTTAAATGATGAAATCACAAAGAAAAAAACTAGATCTATGTGAAAATCACTTATTTAGATTAAAATAGAGAGAAAAAGATGAAGAGGGGTAATTTCAGGTCAAGAATTGACCCAAAACCACCCCTGAATGAAGAAATTGTAAGAGAAAACCTAAAGAGAGAAAACTAGGGCCGGCTTGTTGGAGAGGGAGAGATTACAATACTTTGAAAAATATGATGTTCTATAATAGAAATATCTTGTTGTTTTAAGGTTATCATGCTATTGATATGAAGTTTTTATCGCCGTTTAATCGATATGCTTAAGAGGTCAAATATCTCACCACTAGTACCAAGCATCATGTTGTTTGGAAATTGATGTGTATGATATTTTATTAAGGGTTAAATATGTTTTTGTTCCCTATAAATATATCAATTTTTTGCTTAAGTCCCTCTAAAATTTCCCTTCGACTTTTAGTGCCAATAAAATTTTCAATCATAACTTTTAGTCCATATTTTTAAGTCAACTCATGTGTAGTCTTTTTATTTTTTTTAATGAAATTGTGCATAAATGTAGAATATTATAAAAACCTCTAACAAAAAATTATAATTTTTTTACAAAACAAGAATTAAATATGAAATTTTAACTGTCAAAAATATAAAAAATCATATTTAATTCATGTTTTGTTAAAAAAAATTAATTTTTTGGAGAGGTATTTTTATAATATTCTACACATTTTTACAAAATTTCATTTAAAAATATGAATTCTACATGTGAGTTTACTTGAAAGGAGGGACCGAAAGCGAAGATGAAAAACTTCTGGGAGACTAAAAATCGAAGAAATTTTTTAGAGAGACTAAAACGAAAAAGTTGATATATTTATAGGGACCAAAAACATATTAAACCCTTTTATTAATAACACTTATATTTCTCAATTTGAAACAACTTATACAAAGGACAAAATTGTGTCGACTTACACAATACTTAAAGTAGATAATACCTTGAAAATGAGTTGTTGCGTGTGGTAGCAGAGTTAGAAAAAAAAGTTTGGATAGACCATAAATATAAACTATAATATATACACACACAATTTATGTTTTAATAAGTATTACATGTAATACCCTAACCCAACTAGTATTTTTCTAATTTAAATTACAAATAAAATTTAATCACACAAGAGGGTCACACATTCTTATCATTTAAAAGGTACTTCAAATTAATTTTTTTTGAGGGATAGTACTTCAAATTAATTAAAAACAGTGCAGCGAGGTCCGAGTGGAGTTAATTAAAATAACCGATTTAGAGCTCGTCTCTCACTACCCTGCAACCTCTCTTTTCCTTCTTAATAAACACAGCCACCGACTTCCTCCTTTCTACCCCTTCACATCCAAACAACAAGGCCCAATGTAATCTCTTTCTTTGGTGGTGCGACGAGATCGTTGGTTCTCCGCACCACCGACGACCCTCAACTTCCATTCGTGTTCGCTCTTCGGTCGTCGTCAGATCTAGTTTGTACGTAACCTTGCTCTGTTTCTGCTGCTGTTGCAACCGTTTGGGAGGTTCCGGTTTGGTTGGCGGTAACGTACCATGATTTGTAGATCTTCACTGGACCGAGCTCGATTCGTGGGTATTTTATGGTTTTGGGTGCGCCTCCTCCACTTTGGATGCTGGGGTCTTTTTTGCTAGGCAGGGAGCCGTTTTTGTTCTCCAGTTGATGGTTACAGAGTTTCTGCTCTCTCCGGTTTCTGGATGTGGAGTTCGGTTCTTTGCTCTTTCGCCGGTGTTCGTGTCTTTTGTTAGGTTCTGTTTGTTTTGTATGTTTGTGTTTATGATCTTAGATTGGGTGGTAACAGATGTGACTTCAGTTCGGTTTCATA
>Ga0315913_1008192_pt1 | contig 12440 bp, 10 predicted proteins | sample MpolsnodulesMG_FD_207736 | JGI IMG/M metagenome (GOLD analysis project Ga0315913, IMG submission 207736) | Medicago polymorpha root nodule microbial communities from Los Angeles, California, United States - small nodules | ecosystem: Host-associated > Plants > Roots > Nodule | place: USA... | reverse complement strand
TAGAAGAAATTTGTTGTCTGATTATTGTTTTACAGCCCTGTGTTATCATGGACTACTGGTTTTACATATTTCTTTCTAATCTTTTCCATTAGTCTTCTCAAAGGATTGTTCTAAAATTTAGGCATCTGTCTCTACAGTCCATCGTTTGGGCATTGGCGTTAATGGGTCTGACATTTTGAAACCCCTAATGTAAATACATTTTAAGAAATTTTACTCAGTACCCTACATTTAATCGCCATATCCCACACAAAAGTGAAAAATTCAGAACATTATTTAAGAAACATTAGCTATTTTTTAGTGTTGACTTAGTCTACACAATTGTTTCTTTTTTGTTTTTTCTTAAACGTAAATAATTTGCATTCAGAATGATTCCTTAGAAATAGATGGACGGCTTAGAAATGCTTAAGATATGAACTTTTTTGTAACGCACATATATAGAGAAGGGAACTCTTGTGCAGATAGTTTTGCTAACCTTGGCTTAACTCTATCTTCATTTGTTTGATTCCCCTCCCTTCCTTCTCAGATTAGGCAAGATTATGCTAGAAATAGGTTAGGTTTACCTAACTTCAGGTTCTCATATTTTTGAAGAGGTCTTGACCTAGTTCCCCTCTTTTTGTATGCTCATCTTTTTTAATATATTTTGGTAATGCTCTTTGCATTACTATTAGTTTAAAAAAAAATTGTATTTAGAAATTTTTTCAAATGTGAAAATCCAAAATTCCATAATTTGACCCACGTTCCTTTTTTGATTGAATGATGGATATACACCAAACTTAATTTCAGAATAGGCGAGTGTTTCCTAAAAATAAAAAAAATAGGCGAGTGTTCACCTTTTTCTACCCCAGATTTTTAGGTGTAGCCAATGCTTTTGGCTTAATTCTAAGTGTGAAAACTTAATGTTCACTATTTAAAATGAAAAATTTGGAACATTAGGATCATTTTTTTTTCAAAATTCATATTTTGAATTTTTCAAAATGTGAAATTGGACTCATTAAGTAAAAAAAATTCGGAACATCTTTATGTTTTAGAATTTCAAATTATCAGAAAATGAATATTAGTTCTAATTTTAAATACTTCAAGAAAAAGAAAAAAAACGTTTTTGGAAATTCATATGGTTTGTGAGGGGTATGGGGAATTTAGTTCAAATGTAAGATTTTCTCTATTTTGAGAAAAGCATGTATATCAATCAATTCAATTTCAAGGCATGAATCGAACACTTTAGGTCACATTTGTACAGAGCTGCAAAGTAAGGCCTAGATTCTAATCACTAAACCTGAATGGAAGTAAGTGGTGTTAACTGTTAGTATTGGAATTTGATATGTAACGACTCAAAATCAAAAGCCATTCTTCTGTCAACTCTGTTCCTCATGTATGCTTAGTCTTTTATTTGATTTAAGAACTAAACATCAATTATTTGACCCAACAAAAAGAGGAACTAAACATAAACAAAAAAAAAATCACCAAAAGCATAAAAGAAGATACATAAATAGACGTTTTTTGTACATATTAAATTTGACAAAAATGTATTCTATAGGAAAAAAATATATATTTGACATAATTAGTTATTTTACTGAGTTGAGCCTGAGTTTTGGTTTTATAAGTAATGTCTAATTAAGTTAAATATATGTTTACTGTACAATTTTCTTATCATTATTCTCCAAAGTATGTCCCCATTTGGGTCTTTTCTAGATTATCTAATTTCAAAGTGATAAATGATGTGCAAATATTTATAAAAATTAATTCAGTTATTTGAGAGTAAATAGAAACATAATACTTAAATGTAAATAAAAATTAATTGCACAACAACATTAAATATTGTAATAATTGTTTTCTTTGTATGATTTAAGTTGATTATTTTTTAGGTCGTTTCCTGTATAAAAAATTAGCAACTTATGACTTGTTGTAATTGTTTTATAATATAAGAGATATGAATATGCTTCTTAAAAAAAACGTTGCAATGTCTAATTTATTAAAAAAAAACTTAATTACCAAGTATTGTATTCTTTTAGAAAAAGAATATGCTAGTAATTGTATTAGATGTTCTTACTCTTTGTTTGTATATAGTGATGGTGCAAAACAAAAATTCGATCATAAAATATGACGCTAATAACATATGAATACACTTTACTAAATAAAAACATATATCTTGACCAAAAAAATAAAATGAATACACTTCTTAAATAAAACATATGAATACATGTTTGTGTAGTTTTTGAATGTTATTCCACTCACTTTTCAAATTTCTTTGTCATTGGTTGAACAATACTTAATCATCATTTGGCTATCCAGCGGTTCCAACATTTTTTTAAATTGGTTTAACCGATTTAAAAATTATTGTGAACAATGGTTAATTGTTGTTGAGGGTAAAAAAGTAATTTTGAGATGGATGAGAGACATATTGTAAGCCTAAGAACAATTTTTATAGTTTTTTTACACAGTTAGGTGATAGTTATTAAACAAAAAAATCATATAGTTTTATAAATAATGAGGTAAAATAAAATAAATTTTGCAAAACAATTAATTTTGTTCCATATTAAAATACGATCATTATTAAAATAACAAAAATTATATTAGAAAAAATAAACTTCCAAAATAAATTTTAGTCAAATTAATTCGAGTTAATGAGATTGTCATGTCTCGCATATTCATCCATTTGCCTTCTGTAAGTATAATGAAATTGTCAAATGTGTGTCTAATGTATAAAGGAACAATATTGGGTAATTTGATATGACTAAGTTAGTTATTAATAACCGAGGTTTGTAATACAAGCTTGTAACCTAAGTAGGAGAAAGTGTTGGAACTTGGAAGATCTTTGATGTGAAAAAAAATACTTGTTAATAATCGTTAGATATATTTTTACAAAATAGAAAATGTCACCTTACTCCTTCCATTCTCAAATCTTTAACTCAATACCACTAGACCAACTCCCACAAGACAATAGTATTATATGGTTTTAGTGTCACCTGAGTTCAATTTGTTATGTACCTTTCATAGAATTTGCTAACATCTTCACTGAAATAAACAAATCAAATTAAAGACTTAGCAAGATATATTTCTGATTAGGATCCGGAGTTTGAATCCCCTCAAATACTTGAGGGACCATTTCAAAGAGAGAAAGACAAAAACAATTTAATGTTAAAATATTAAATATATTAGATATGCTTTTCTTCTCTCTCCAAAATGGGACCTTACTTGAGGGCTCCAGAATTACATAGTTATCGTTTTTCAATGGATTGATCTCTGATTTCAGAGCAACTCAATGGAGACAATAGGGATTAGTGAAATGCTAATGTAGTATAATTGAATCAATTCAATTCATGTACTATGCATAACTGCACAATGATAAAATTAAAAAAAATGCATTTAAGTTGGCGACCGAGTACGCGTACGATTTGTACAACAACATTAAATAATAAACATATATAAATATACACCTCAAAATCTGGAACTCCAAACTTAAATGTGAGTATATAATAATGAATATAAATGGGCCAATCGCCAATAGTTCGCCTTAAATCTCTATACCTCAGTCAGTAAGCCAATCTTCCTTTCTCAATAACTTCAATCCATTCACTCTGTTCATTAACATCAATAAATTTGGCCAAACTACATTCCAACATTGATAGGAGTTACATAGTTCACAGCACATATGGTAGCAGGTCACATAAATATTCGATTTCTTGCACAAGATCAGACCCAGAAAAGCAATAGGCCAAGGACCTGAATGAGAAAATCAAGTTAAGATGATACAGGCTTCCATGTTCCTATAAAATTTTACATCAGTTCTCATCAAGAGCAATATCAGCAGGGTCTCCGATCCAAGGTCTCCCTTCCCTCCATCGAAACCTTATTCTTAGTTTACCATTTGCATCTACTCCTACAACATGCCCCCTGCTGGCGTGCGTCTCCATCCCCCATCCCCATCTCGGTGATACAAGTCCATCTCTGATCCTTACTTTGTCCCCCACTTTATATGGTCTTACCCGTTCCATTTCACTTGCCTTACAAAGCCATAATCTCTCCACAAAACAGAATGATACCCATAAATTATCATCTTCCACCCGATGCACCACCCCGATGCTTGAATGACTCACTTCCCCCCAATGGTGGGTTGGAGTGGAAACTGATGCTCTAACCCTTACCCAGTCTCCAATACATAGCTCCTTCTCTTCTACCACCTCCACTTCTGATGGGTCTAACATCCATGTTCTTGAACCTGCTGGAGTGTATATCCTAAGTTTTCCATCAGCATCAATTGCTTGTATAGTACCAATACTAGCATGGGTGTGCCCTGACCACCCAAACCTAGGCTGTTTTACATATTGTTTAACTCTAACCTTCTGTCCCACAAAGAGTTTGTCAACTCTTTCAAGATGGGAACTTGGTCCCACCCATTTTTCTTGTTCCCCACAAAAGCCAACAAAAGTGCTTCTGTCAGTTTCACCTCCTTCATAACCTATTCCTTGAACGACACCGACACTACCTGGGCCAATTGATTTCCAATTATTTACGTTTTCTTTCAGCCTCACCCACTCTCCCACTTCAAAGATTTGTTCTGCCTGCAGATCTGAAGGATCGCCTTTCCACAGTCCCGACAAACCAAAGAATGCAACCCTGACTTCTCCATCCGCATGAATACTGGTTATAATACCTTGAGATTCAGGCTGAGCCCCGCTCCAACCAAACCTGGGTTCAGCCAAACCAGGTCGGAACCTAACATACTGCCCGACTTTAAAGCTAGGAACCTTTTCAACATCTGTATAATGAGTGATCCACTTCCCTTTACGGAAACAGCAAGCCAGCTCCAAATATCCAGAATCCTGTACACTATGCACAACAGCTAAACTCTCTCTCCCAACACTATTCCAGTCATAACTTGGTCTATTTCCCAGGCTTGGTTTAGAGCGTACCCAATCTCCAACCTCAAATCCTGGAAGTCGTTCTGCATCTCCAGGAGAAACTTTCCACAAGCTCTGCCTACCAGTGACCCTCGCCTACAAACAAAAAACATTTAAAACACATATTGTCTGATGTAACCTCAAGATGAAATCAAATCAAATAACTAATTAGCATTTGCAAAACTTTGATTTTAGCCATATAAAGTGGCAAAATTCCCCCACATATATGCTATTACCTAGGCAATGTTTATATGGCTTTATAAGATTTAATACTAATCCGGGTCTATTACTATTTAGGTCCTGTTTCGTAGTAGTTATGGAACTGTACTTACATTGAGGGTACCATCCATGTCAATTCGCACTATTTTTCCAACAGTTGCTGGTGATTCATTTGACCACCCAAGCCGTGGCTGATTAACGGATTGCATCACACGAATTTCTTGTCCCACCTCAAAAGGAGGAACTTTCTCCACATCAGTGACCGAGCAAGAAAAAGGCTTACTTCTGAAGCAAAAGGCAACACCCATATCACCATCCTCTTCCAAGCTATGAATTACACCAATACTGTTTCTTGTAATATCCTCCCATCCATATTTTGGAGAAGATACTGAAGCTTTCACTCTGACCCAATCTCCAACCTGATTTCAGATATATTAACAATTTAAATACAGGAAAACAATAATAAGGCATTACACAGTAAGTACAAGGTAACAAACTTAAAATGGAAGCAGATGATCAACATCAACCAAAAGAATTGTCACCTTAAAATCTTCCACCTTCTCCATATCAGATGGATCAGCTTGCCATGGTATGGGTCGATTTGGTATTTCTATTATTAAGAGACCATCATTCTCAATCTCACTTATTCTTCCAACACTGTGATGTGTCTCACCACCCCAAGCATATCTAGGTTCTGCGACAGATCGCTTCACACATACCCTATCACCAATCTGTAAGACAAATACAAATCATGTAACAAAGACAGGACAAAAATATTAAGTCACAGAATTAAAATAATCTACATTCCTCTTACCCTAAAAGGAGGAACATGCTCAATCTCCTCTGGTTCACAATGCCATGGATTTTGAACATAGCTCAACTCAACTAACAAACTACTGTCAGGTCGGATACAATATACAATGCCAATGGTTCCTGGTACCACATTTCCTAATCCATGCTTTGAAGTTGTAAGTGTTGGACGAACACGAACCCAATCTCCAACCTTGAACTCCTCAACCCGTTCCATCTCTGCTGGGTCAGCTTTCCATCCTCTGGATGCTCCAGGAAATCCAACACGGAGGATTCCATCCTCTGGGTCAACACATAATACTGTCCCAATGCTGTCACGTGACTGCCCACGCCAACCAAACCTAAAAGAAACAATGATCATCGAAGTTAAAGGCAAATGGGTGAAAGCACACAAGGCCCAGTAAACAAAATTTAACAGACCAGACCTAAGTTGGCGGCCTGTATATAACTTCTTCTGTTCATTTTTAGTTTTAACTAAGATTTTTTTACACATACCAAGAAAATCAATAAATTATGTTACTTTTGATAGAACTCTTTTTCGATAATATCATTAACTATTTATCATGCCACTCCACCTATTTATCTCACTGCAACTTAAGGATATAGTTGGCAACAATAGCTAATGTTGCATTGAACTTTGGAAACAAACAACAATAGTCATCTCTGGCATGTTCATCCCTAGAGTTGTTTTTCCAGCCATGTTCTATGTCCATCCCTTTAGAGTTAGCTTCAGCTTGAGTGCAAGTTTGAACATATTTACGAATAATATCTTAGACAGAGAGAGTGATGCATATCATAACATATGAGGATAATTTGCGTTAGTTTAGCGACACATGACTAGTCTCATTTTTAGGGATCTTGTAAGGAACCTTGTCTTATTCTTAGAAATTTTATCTGATCTTTAGTAAGTTACTTGCTCCCTTGATTAAGATCAGAAGTCTAGTACTTGACCTTTTTTGTTTTGCATATACAGGGGTTAGGGTTTTTTTTTGTCTTTCATCGTATAAATCGAATCGAATGTCTAATACTATGCCAAGTCTCCAGTCTCAAATTTTTTTCCTCACTAAACCCTATAACTTCAACCATCATTAAGATGTATATGGAAGCTATAGTGGTTTAATTTCTCCTCTCCCTCTTATTTTATCTTCACTGTACATTTTTTCCTGTTTCACAAATTGGAATTTGGAGAAGTTTAACTTTTTATCCCGTGGAAAAAATGGCATGATAACTAGAAGAGTTGTAACTAAAAGGAACAGAAACTCCTCCACATTACACAGGATCTATGAAATCTGTATGTGACTAGTGTCTAAAAAAGATAAAAGGAACCCACCACCCACCACTGCAGGCGTCTAACTTAAAAAAGCCATTACATTGCATGCATAAATAAGTGTTGCAGTTATGCAAACATCATACCTAGGTTCGCTTACATCTCCTTTCAGTTGTACATGCTGTCCCCTATCCAACGGTATGAGTTTTACAATTTCACTTGTCAGAACACGAACCTCGCCCGAACAAAATGAAACGATGAGATCATCATTATCTTTGCCTGGCACACTTTGCACAAAGCCAACACTATTTGGTTTAGCACCTTGCCACCCATGTTTTGGTTCTGTGACTGTTCTTTTGAACTTCACCCAATCTAATGCGTCAAATCTACATATAGCAATAAGTAAACAAATTTTAATGCATATTTGCTGCATAAGGAAAAATTATAAATATCATATCCAGTAAAAAAAATCCATAAAATGTTTTTCACCCACGTTATAGGAGATAAATGAACTCCTCTATTCACGAGTGCCTCCATCAAATCTTCGGATAACCACTCTCGGGGTAGACCTTCTAAGATGTCTCGTAGTGTCTTGCCTCTATCACAAAACAAATCTATCAGTCACGGTAATGATTTGGAATTCAATGTGTCTAATATGCTGATGTAGACGAACAATTAACAGCTAAACACAAAATATTTGTTGAGAATAACTATTCAGATGTTTAGAGAGACTAAAAAATAATTGAAATTTAATGAAAATGCAGTGTCTTGAGCTGTGAACTTGTGACTTACCTGTGGTTTCTGACTTCAATATCAGCATCAGGATTCAATAGCATCACAACAAGCCAGTCCAGGTTTTCACGTATCATTTTTGCTGTTTCAGCTGCTATATGGAAAGCATTATCACCCTCATCATCCTGCACAAAAATTACATTAGAATCATAACTAACAAAGATGTAATTGTAAGCTTCCTTCCGAAAGATAGGGAAAATATTAACTTTCAATTATTTCCACTAAGTAAACAAAATTCAAAGTAAAAATAAGTTGCACATACCAATATTGGATCATGCACAAATGAAAGTGCAAAGGTTCAAATACATAGTTAATACAAGGAGCACGACAAATAAAAAAAATATACATTTCACTGTCATGGCAGCAAGCACATAATCCTAAATATATCAATCACAATTCATTCCAGAATTCAATTCAGTTATTTTAATTAATAGAATAATCTCGATGTTCATTTTATGTCTTCTCCAGCATACTTGCTAAGCTTAAATAGCAATCATGTTCGCTAGACGTGATAACCCTCCAACCGCCTTTAACAGTTTAGTTTATCAAAGATTAAAATTAAATTACTCGAGAGTGGCTACAGCAAATACTGATCTCAGAAACAAACAAGTCATACCGATCTGGTGAAGTAAACAGATACAACTTTGTTTATGGAATAAGAAAACAGGGTAAATAAGACCTCATGAGCAATGACCAAAGAACCATCCACAATAATGCTACCAGATCAAACTTTAACATTATTAATTATTCGAATTTGGGTTACGCCTAACTCAAACACAAAAACTAGCTCAGGGGGCGAGTAATGCCCAAGTCTTATAAGAACTACTTTGACCATATCTCTACTCTCAAGTCAATATGGGATCTCAACACACCTCGTCACACACATAGCATGACATCTAGAGTATGGATAAATGTGGATCGTTAATAACAGATCTAAGATATACTTCGATACCATATTAAAATTTCAACTAGGCCCAACTCAACTGTAAAAGCTAGCTCAAGGGATTAGATTTGTCCAAACCCTATAAAAACTATTTTGGCCATATCTACTAGTAATGTGGGATCTTAACATTAATTATAGCTTTAGTTATAATTATAATTATATATGAGATCAAATGGAGGAAATGAGAACTTGTAATAAAACCTGCAAATTATAATCCGCCCCAGCATCTAGAAGCAGCCCAACACACGTCTTTGCACCCCTAGCTAAGGCCAAGTGAAGAGGTATACTATTGTGCACATTTCGAATGTTCACATCAACACCAGCAGCAAGAATAACCTACTCAGAGCAAGCAAAACATATTAGCACATTCAAAATATTTATGGATACATTGTCATTTTAAACAAGAAGGTGATCCACAAACCTGAACCAAGTCCACGTCATTTGTCATAGCAGCTGTATGCAAAGCTGTCCTCCCATTCTGTGAATCTTGAGCAGATGGATCAGCTCCTGCTGTAAGCAATATCTGCACCAAGTCTCTCCCCTCTATATATGGCATGAACAAAAAAGAAAAGATGATTAAACTATTTTGTAAATAGAAGAAATAGCGAAAACAACTTTAAGAATATCCATGCATTAACTCTCAAATTTGAAGTGACTTTTGAAGGCAAACATGGAGATTCAACTGAACATTATTGAGTTATCACACCCAAGGGCATTACTTCAATTATGATCAAAATGAGCATAGCAATTAAACAATCTAACATCATGATGATATTTTGCTTCCACTCAAACCCAGATGAATAACATCGCTTCATGCTTGAGTTTTCTTCCTTTATTTCCTTATTAAACTTTGCTCACAGTTTTTCTTGCACTGGAGGATTCCTTACCCTTCAAAAGTTGTTTCTCGCCTTTCTATCTGAATCCTTGAAATTGACATGTAGTCAATCTTCAAGGATTACTGGACAAATTTTGGATATCTTTTTCTTGAGACATCATCCTAGTGATTAAAATACAGCTAACATTACAGCTTTAAAATGGATGCAATATAACAACCAGGCGACCAAATATTGTAGTAAATAAATAAATAGCTCAATAAAAGAATAGCCAATCCTCAAAATCACAATCAACCAATGATGATTTGCATACCACTTTCATGGTCTTTCTTAGAAGCGGCTGCCATGCACAAGGCAGTGCCAATAGGGCTTGGTATGTCAATTGCTTCAGCAATCTCATCAGCAGTTGCAACTTCCACCCATCTCTTCACAACAGAAACATTCCATGTTACTACACACAAGTGCAGCGGTCTACAACAACATAGAAAAATTGTATGATGATTTGCACATATGCGATAATTAATAATAACAGAACATTATCTCACTGTATGGGTACAATTATGAACAAAATGACACATAAGGATATTCTTATCTACTACTGTCTAATGTATTAACTGCACAACAATACCATCCTAGACTTGGAACGTAAAATTCCAAAGAAAGCAATGCGATTCTCGAATTCTGGGTATGCTTAAATTATCAGATTCAGTTTGAATTGGATCTTTGGAAGAATAATAGTAACAGATCAACTAGTATATTACTTCATTTTTTTTTTGTATACAAATTATTTCTCAGTAGAATTCATAATCATTTTCCTAAGAATTAAGAAACAGAATTCCTTACTAAAAATGATAAAAACATTTTATGTCATATCCTTTGCTATTCAAAAGAACCTAGAATAGGTTGTTACAATAGGTTCAAATAGGAATAACGGGCTTTCCCTCCAGCAAACAATAGGATAGCGTAGAAATATTGAATTGTACAGTAAAAGCAAAAAAGCTATCATCTTCAATGCCTAACCTAACAATAATCCCTAACTCTATCATCAGAAAAGTAAAATCTTATTCTAGGATACATGCATAAAAGCCCGAGATCTGTAAAGACCAAGAGAATATATAAATAACTATTCAAAAATCTTACAACATATGACTGGAAATTTGCAGCAAAATATAAAAGGAAAACACAGTGATGATGAAACAATAACTAGAATAACTAGCTTCACTTATGTAGTATAATGATACTCAGCTTCAATCATTATTGAAACCAGAAATGCAGATTCAATGTAAAATTGGTTCACAGAAATATATCATCCCGTTACCATCCTTAAATGTTTTCAATGATACAAGAGGATAAGAAATAATTAAAGTAATTCATAGCACCTCCTCCAGTCAAGCTACATCTTTCAACATGAAGGTACTATGCTATGACTGAAAAAAACATGCAGCGAACCAGAACACTATAGATGTGAAACTTCAAGTTGATGACAAATACACTTCCGAAAATCTGTTTTTCCTCAGTCTAATATATAATATGTTAACAAATATCCCAATAGTTAATAAAGTTTATATACCTCTACACTGACTACTATACAAATTCTAAGATATAGAAAATCGAATAAGTCGTTACTCACGTCAAATTTTTTGAATTCGAGATGGCCATTGATCTACAGCCTCCATTTTCCACTATCACAAGAGCACAGTCTGTGAACTTCTTGGCAATTGCCCTATGAAGTACAGATTCGCCTTCATCATCCACTGCATTGGGATCAGCTCCAGCTAAAAGTAACTCCTGTTATTTGTCCCGAAATAATTTAGGTGAATATAGCATCAATAAAGAAAAGGAATCATTAAGTAAAATTTAGTGAAAACGCACTCGCATACAATCTGGCTGACCATGATAGGCACAAACGTGAGCTACTGATGGGCCCAAGCCATCTCTTAATCGTGACCTCACATTAGCATTTCTTTTGATAAGGCTACATACACATTCATGGGACCCAGCTGCTAAAGCAAAAACAAGAGGAGGATCCCCGTCTTTGTCCAAGACATCAACATTTGCCTCTGGATAATCCAGAATTGTCTCGACCAGTTCTGCACTGCCACGTCTACAAGCCAAGTGGAGAGCTGTTTGCCCATCAGCATTTTGAGCTTCCAATAGAGAAGATATGAAGTTGCTTTCATTTTCGGATGCAGCCTTGGCCAGAAAGTCTCTGTACAGTAAATACAAAGAGAACAAATGTAATGACAAACAAAAATTTAGTATAAGCTAGCTCAAGCCATAAAAATCCAGACACCAACCTAACGCCAGTGACATCCCCTTCAGACACAAGTCGATGGAGACGATTTGGGTCCTGAGGAATTTCTAATTCAGGTACTGGGGAAGCCTCTGTTACATTTGATACAGAGCCCTTAACAAGGTCACTGCATAAAAAGGAAATATATAACATTTTATAAGATAATCGCTGTTCATTTAACATCAAAGAAGCTCTTGGAATTGAACGAACTTGTTTGAGTTTATCTTATGACATAAGCAAATATATAATGTTTGAGAGAACCTATCAAAAGAGAGTATGACATTCCCACAAGTTGTTTTATTATATAATTTTATTATATAAATATATAATAACAAATTACTAAAAACATTAATACAAAAAAGAAAATATATGAGGAAATTCATCC
>Ga0315913_1008189_pt1 | contig 12441 bp, 8 predicted proteins | sample MpolsnodulesMG_FD_207736 | JGI IMG/M metagenome (GOLD analysis project Ga0315913, IMG submission 207736) | Medicago polymorpha root nodule microbial communities from Los Angeles, California, United States - small nodules | ecosystem: Host-associated > Plants > Roots > Nodule | place: USA... | reverse complement strand
AAAAATATGAAAATACACTTATTGTGAGTAAAAAAGTGGTATTATATTTTTCTTAATCATTTGATTTCTTAAAGGAAGATTAGTAATTCAAAGTTTGCCCGAAAGATGTATTTTCAAAGACTTGTATTCTCTGATATTTAAAATGAATAAAGATTTGATTTGGAATTAAATTAAATGGTTAAATATGTTTTTAATCCTTATAAATATTTCAGCTTTTTATGTTAGTCCTTTTAAAATTTTCCTTAGTCTTTTGGTTTCTCAAAAGTTTTGAATCATGTTAGCTTATGTGTATCATTTAAAAATGTTAGCTATTGTATTTTCTGGGGAACATCAAAATTAATTTTGAAGTTATGTCCTCAAATATCATGAGTATGTGCGCTGGAAAGTGATGGAAAGTAAAATTAGAGAAACTGGATATGTTGTTATTTCTGAGAAAACTAACTGCACTGCTATAGATCCTGATAACTAACTCACTCTCATGGTTAACCAACTAACTGACAAGCTAGTTAAAATAACAGGTCAGCATTTAGTTGTAATTTAATTGAAAGCTAGGCATGGTTAAGCAAGCTAAGCCAAACACTTCCAAGACATATTCTAAGTCAAATATCTGGATTTTTTTTCTCTTCTTCCACACAGTAGATTCAAGAGTTAAAGATGTGTGAGAAATGTTGATCAATGAGGGGTTATAGTCTTATAGACAATAAAGATGATTACAATGCATTTAACTTTTTCAATGGTAGTTGGATAAATAAAGGAAAAATACTATTTTATCTTGGTATAGAACTTTATTTAATGAAATAAATTGCTCAAGTTAGATCGATATAATGTATGTATTTTGATTCTTAGTTTAGATCATTTATAAATAAATTATTATACAAGTAGCGGTGTCGGTGTCCTATGTTTTTTACATTAGCGGTGTCGATGTGTCCGTGCCAGTGTCGTGTCGGAATCCGTGCTTCATAGATTCTAACACCAGATCATTTCTATTAGGACATTTATATAACTTAATAAGCATAATTGTTGCATATGCAGGCGCAGCAGCTGCGGAGTTTTCTTCTAGGGCTGTACCAGCAGTTTTGCAAACTCTTGGTTTTACAGGCAGGTATATTTCGCTCTAAATTTCCCCTTCCTGAGCCTTACTATTTCTTTCCCTCTTATCTAAAAAGTTAGTAAATTATTTAATATCAACTGCAGTCCTGCTAATGCACTAGTGGAAGCATTCCTTAGAACAGATACTGCCTTCAGAAAAGAGCTTTCTTCCTATCGCAAATCCAACAGATGTATCCAGAAGGATTGGCATCCTGGTTGTACAGCAATTGCTGCTATTGTCAGTGGGAACAAGCTATTTGTTGCTAATAGTGGCGATTGTCGGGCAATCTTATGTCGTGCTGGTAATCCCATTGCTCTGAGTAAGGTGAGCTGCTGAAAATTACTATAAACTGTTGGCTAATATTTAATAATTCAACAGCCTCTTTAATTTATTCCTTATTTGATTTCTAATCAAATATTAGCATTATTATTAGGATCATGTTGCAAGCTGTCTTCAAGAGAGAGAGCGTGTTATTCGTCAAGGGGGCCAAGTTCATTGGCAAGTTGATACCTGGAGAGTTGGTCTTCCTGCGCTTCAGGTTTGTTCAAATTGGTTGCTATAGTTTATATCACATGTTTGGAAACTCTGGGATATGTTTCTTCTACACGTATTTTGTGAAATTGGAACCCGGGGTGCTTGACTTTCTCTCGAGAGAATTTCAATGTGTTTGATCTCAATATGTGATTTGTTATTTGTGATTATGATTCACTTAGTGACGTATAACATTTAATAGTAGTAATTTAACCACTATTCTAGTTGCAACTAACAAATACCAGAAAACAGAATCAGTTACAGAACATTCTAGGAACACTAAAGAGAATAAAAGTCTAGAACTAAGAGTGAAGTATAGAATGTGTTAAGCTGAAAGCCAACATTATATATTACAAGTACATGTATTATAATCAAGGTAGTGAGAAGTTAGTTTTGTATTCTTCTATATTCTTTGTTTTGTTGGATGTGAAGAGGTGATTTGCATAGGGGAGGGAGCACTCATGTGATCATTTTCATTCAGTAGATAATACAATCACTACCATCTTTTCCTTTCTTATTAATTCTTCCTTTTGTTTTAATTTCACAATCAAATGATCATGTGGTAAGAAAATAATATAATCAGGGATGGACTGTGATACTAATAATGATTCAAGCTCTTACAATTTATTGTCCATCAGTAAAATTGACTGTTACTTTACACAGGTTACTCGTTCTATTGGTGACGATGACCTGAAGCCTGCTGTAACTGCAGAACCTGAGATAACTGAGAACACCTTACATGCAGAGGATGAATTTCTGGTGAGGAGTTTTAAGCTACATGATTTTTTTTTTAAGCTACATGATTGTTATATGCATTGAATCTTTAAATAAGCTGCCATTTCAAGTATTGCGGAAAATAAGTTGACAGATAATTTATGGATGATCATTGGAATTGTAAACTCATCTTGCTGATTATATTTATCAAAAGGTTTTGAAAATCAAAAACATTTTTTGGACAGCATACTGATGATTATTTTAGCCAACTTAAACTTATTAGGTTTACTTGTATAATTGTTTTCTAATGTATTGAAGTGGCTTTGATGAAAAAGGCTTGAAAGCTGGTTATTGTTATATGCATCATCCTCATATCACTATGGTGCTTGTTATAGTACAATATTTTCCAATTATGATGATTGTGTTTTGAATAAAATGATTGATTTAGGTCATGGCTAGCGATGGTCTGTGGGATGTGATGAGCAGTTTGGATGTGATAAATATAATAAAGGACACGGTTAAAGAGGCTGGCATGTGCTCTAAGAGGTTGGCTACTGAAGCTGTGGAACGTGGCAGCAAAGATAACATTACAGTTATTGTCATTTTTTTAAGACCTGTATCGACAGCAGAGAGAATTTATTAGCATACATTTTCTATTTGAATGCTAAGTTCAAATATTTGTCATGGTATATTATTTATATTTATATTCTTTATTGATTAAATAAAACTGTGTACATTCCCCTCAAAAAACAAAATGTGTACTTCAACATTTTGGATTATTGATAACTGTCTTGTATAAGTTTTATGTTGTGATTCCTTAAAGTGTTCAATTCTAAGTGATGTGATCATGATCATGAGCTTATTAAGCATGTGGAAGGAAACATAAAAAAACAAGGTTCTAATATTTTGCTATCTAGTAGTATTGTAGTTTTTATGTAAAAACAAGGTTCTGATATTTAACTATATTTATACTCGTGGAGTGTTTGGCAGTTTTGAGTGTAAAGCTATTTCAACAAACTATGTTACTGTGCAATACCATCAAATCATATCAATAGATTCTTTTTGGTATTTTTCTGTATAGTTTGTTCATGATGCATACATGCATCACCACTTTTAATGGTATGTGCATACAGGTATCACCACATGTAATGTGTAAGCTAATTCTAGTGATGGTCAGGTTTATCAGTAGAATAGTAGCATTGCATTATAAAACTTTTGAATGCATACATGATAAGATTCTAAGTTGTCTTTGATGCAGTATGTTTCGTAAAATGTTATGCTGATTTGAATTTGTTACCATGATTGTTTTGGCCACTAGAATTTTAGTCTCAAGTGAAGTGAAACCATTACCTTTATTGTTTTTGCCACCTAAAAGTAGTACTGTATAGTGAAGTTATGTTCGATGAAACTTAATACTTCCCTTTGTATGTTTGGTTACATTGTTTTCAGTTTAAGAATAATCATGGTTGCTGCTGGTATTTTGTTTTAATTTGTTCTCAATTCACTTTTTTTGTTATATAAAAAAAAACGCTTCTGATTTTATTTTTAAAACATTGAATGAATGCCCCGTGTAACTCATATTCATCTTTGAATTATTTGACTCTTATTTTAATCCACATCGGTAATTTTAAAAGGCTTAATTTTTGTCTTTCTCTTTAAATAACCAAACATCATTATAATTGAACTATAAAAATCTCAGTTGAAAAAATATGGATTAAGATTCACAATGCACTCGTCAAAAAACAAATCCCCGATAAAATCAAGTAAAAGTTCGATGTTAGAAAAGCGTGGTTATCAAAGAATGAAAACACATACCTAATGGCATTGTTAGAAAAACTGTTGAAAGTCTTCGTGAGCTTAACTCAGTTGGTATAGACAATGCATAAAATATGCAAAGTCAGGGGTTCGAACCCCGACCACCACCAAAAAAAAAGAAAAACTGTTGAAAAAAATACTATAACTTAACAATGAAGGTTGCATTTAGAACTCCAGTGTATGTGTTTTCACAGACTTTTAGTTGGTATCAGTTAGTACCAATCAATTTTCAAATACTCACAACAATAATAAGAGAAAAGTAGCAGAGCACTGCAACATTTTGTCCGAAGTTTTCAAGGGTGCAAAATATATTTTTTTGAAATTCAAGGGTACGCATTAATTTTGGGTATCCCTTCAAGAGCACACATTTCTACTTAGCTTACTTGTTGCTCTATTCTTGATAATCTTATCAATTTCAGTGGTCTGGCCTAAATTTTTCTGATGAAAAATACAACTATAATTCCTTGTTATTCCTATGATTTAACATATTCATAATCCCATGATCACGTGAGTGATTCTTAATTCTATGCTTGTCCACATATCAAGCACCATATTAAAGTACTTCAAAAGTTGTAATTTGTTTTGGAGTTGATATCATGAAAGCTTATCACCATAGATGTTTTCTTGTACCTCTCCCAACACCATTATATACTCTAGCATTAAACCATCCCATTTAAATTCCTCTAAGCATCAGATCACACAGGTGATAAACTCCCAAAATGTAACAAACACATGATAAGTTCCACCTATGCAGGGGTAACATACTCAAAGTCACTGCAAAGTCAAAGGATGAAAAATTCCACCACTAAATATTTAAAGACCTAATCCAACTGTCCGGCCATCTCTTCGCCGAAGACCTGCAGTATACTGCTTCTCTAGATCCAGCTGAAGTTCCTTCTGCTTCTCAGCACGGAGTAAGTCGTTGTCATTTTGATTGTCTGAGTTCTGCTCCACTTTGGCTTCTCCTTTCACACCCTACAATTTGCCATAGGCACGAGTACAACCTCAGACTCAAAATGTGTTAGTAGGTGAAGAAACACTAACAGAGTGAGTCAGTCATTCAGGAACAACTAAACAATCTCCTCATGTTATTGTTCAGTCAGAATATAACAACCGAATGAATTCAAACTTACCATGAGTTTGTTGAATTTCTCTTGTCGCTCAGGATCAAACACTGCCATATCCCAGCGGTGGCCAGACTGCAACGAATGGAAGATGCATTACAGAGCAGCATACAAATTCTATGTACCAGGTTGTAGGAACACAACAAATGTTTACATGTATGACTACCCATGACATAAAGCAAGAAAAATGGTACAATAACAAATTCGGAAACCTAAGGCAGAGGTTTTTCAGAACTGTAGGCCTAGGCACTCACCATTTACCACTCTAATTATCCTATTACAACATATATAACTTCGAAAAATGTGTATAATCTTTGGGCAAAATAAGACAGATAAGTCGGTTAACTATTCAAGTCAATGTAATAGAACAACTTGCACCATAAAATTTACAAACACCGTTTACTTGTAACGAGACAGTAAACAATATCAAAGGATAATACCATTCAACCAGAGGCCAAGGCAAGTTTGCCCTCAGGTCAGACTGTAAGTTTCTGATTTAGCTTAAAAGACCCCAACTTTACCCTCACTTTGGGAGCTGGGATTACCTAGGGTGGGTTTTACCTCATTTAAAGTGTGTGATATTCCCTTTATAGAAGAAGATAAAGTAATCTCACACTTCAACGAATAAATCAACAGTCGATATAACACGCACAGACATAACAAATTATAGGTGTGTTAGAATATCCACAACTGATTTTCTATCCTAATGGTTGAGGCGTCTTACTGTACCCTCTAAAGCGAGTACTCCAAAGTTTCTAGAGCAGGAGTTTTACGAGAGAGTGCACAAATTTTAAAGGTTGGATGCCTTCATGACTTGCACAACTGAGAGAGTTTTGTTCATGTTAGACAAAAAAAACGACCTTTTGTCACCTCAAAACATGCAGTCATGAAGAGGCCAATTACAAGCGTCGCCAAAATTTAGAAGAGGCCATATTGCAACAATACAACTATTAACCAAGAATCCAATATAAACGGGGAGAAAAGTGACACTATACACCCTAACTCAAAGTACTCCTAATGTTATACAAAAAAGAGTTCGGTAAGAACTCGGCAAATAAAGGGGAAAATGTAATAAATTATCAAAGATACCTCTTCAGTGGGTGTAGTCTTTTTGCTGCCCCACAACAGTTTCTTCTTTTGGTCCGTAGTCAAGCAATTAGCCCCTACTAAGTTCTTGTTAACTGTAATGCATCAAAATTTCCAAATAAAAAACAGATTATATCTACAAAAGTATTAGAATCAAAAATTAAAGAATTGGAAACGCAAATTTTAGAAAGAAAAAACCATTTATGGGGAAAATATATGAAATGAAAAGCAGACGCATGTCTAAAAAATTGAAAGTAATAGTCATGCCCGTGATATACATCCAACCCACAACAATCCACATTCTGCAAATGTTTAAAATTAAATCCAAGAACCTTCAAACAACCAGAATCCAACAAACAACAGACTTAAGTCCACATCCCAATAAAAGCTTTTCAGGAATTGCAGAATATACCTAATTCAGCAGCTCTCATTGCTGCCACTTTTGCAGCATCTACATTATTGCCACTATCAAAACCGCTGGTCCTGACAGCCCCTAAACCTGGCTTGGTCTCATGAGAAAGCTTTGAACCTGAAGTCTTCCTTTCATCTGCTTCAGCACAATAACAACTTAATACAATAATAGTTTTGAGAGTAATAATCGTGCCCAGATTAAGTAAAAAAATACAAAGACAATACCATCTTTTCCGGAATTGGCATCCTTGTCAGCTCCAAACAACTTTTGTTTCTTTCCAGAAGATTCTTTATCTTCAATACCAAATACATCTCCTACTTTTTTAGAGTTTCGGTCCTTGTTCTTACTAATCTCAATGTCGTCTTTCTGGCTCCTAGACTCTGAATAATACAGTGCACGGTCACTTTTGTGTTCTCCAGAACTTCTTTGAGAATCCTTTTTTTCATCTCGAGCATCCCCGTCTCTTGTACGCTTCTCCTTCTCCACCTCCTCACATGTTGCACGCTTCTCCCTATCTTTGTCCTTGCTTCTAAAATCAGACCTTTCATATTTTTCACGTGGATACTTGTCCATACTACGCCCGTAGTCTTTTGACCTGCTGTCGCTGTCTTCTCTCATTTGATCGCCCCTTGAGTCACGTGCAGAACGTGATGATAACCTCTCATGTTTTCTATATTCATCTGCGTACTTGTCATGCCTAGAGTGGCCATAGGAGGTCCGGGACGAGTGTCTGTCAGAATGTCTAAGAGAATCGCTGCTTCTGGCATATTTTGTGTCTTGTTCCCTGGTATCAAACTTCCTTGAATGATGGTGAGAGTCTCTGACAGAATCTTCTTCCCTTGAGCTGTGTTCACGCTTGGGACTACCTGCATATAAATGAAGAGTATAGATCTCTTCATCCAATCCCTACTCCATATATATTATAGAATAGCTCAGATAAAAGTTGGCAACACAATACACAAATTACCGAACAAAGTACTTGGTGGGTGATAGTGATAAATGATAATAGCACATCCCAAAAGGCAACCAATTACTTAAGAAAAAATAAGTCTTAGAAATCGTGGTTGGACCAAAAAACGGGTTTGTGAGGTGAGGATTGGCCCCACTTATAAACACTTATTCAGGCCACCTCACAAACGATGTGGGACTCTTTAACAATAAGCAATGTCATAATGAGCAACTTAATTTATAAAAGCATATAAACCATTTAACTGAGCTATTCTCAGGAAGTAGGGTCAACAACAATGATTAGACAATGTGATAATGTCCTAAAGATAAAACATATAAGTTTTCATTTGTCTTTCATGAATAGCTTATGAGAGTATTAGTAACTTGTATCTTAATTCCTAGAGAACAATATAAAAGGCCCTAAAAAAACATTAAAAGATAAATGAAGAGTAAAAAAGATAGAATGAAACCATGAGGTGGGCGGCGATAATTCCTATTAGCTAGTGCATCCCCAGTAGGCTTGCGAAATGCAGCAGCAGAATCGTTGTTGTTGTTGTTGTTGTTGTTGTTGTTGTTGTCGTCGTGAGGCGGAGGAGACTGTGACTTTGAATCCATCCTGCCTGCCTGCCAACCCTATAAAGAAACATATATATGAGGTGGTAAAAGTAAAACACTGAATGACTAAAACTAAATTCCCAAATTCTATTAACAAATTGAGCTCATGAATATTCCAAGTTTCAAAATTAATTGCTACAACAAATAAATGGAAGTGTTGGTTAACTCTTCCTTGAGTAATCATGTAAATATTTAAACAAAAATTGAAGATGAGAAGACAAAAAGAGAGAGAAAATAATATGTATGAATAGAAAGGGTGAAAATTGGGGAAGGAGAAAGGGGGCATACGAGTATTTTTAGGGATTTGAGGTTAAGTAACTGTGAATTGAGTTGGCGCTTGAAATTGAGAATGGGGATGAAAAGAAATGAAACCCTCGATTGATTGATTTTTCCCTCTTCTCTCGTCGTTTTGTTTCGGCAAACACCAATTGCACTGTCGTTTACACTATTATTTATTTATTTATTTTTAATTATCGACATATTTATTCTAAAACTTTATTGCTCTTTTTTCATTATAAGATAATTAAACGAGGGTTAAAATTAGAGGAAAATATGTTACCCTAATTTATTTAAAAGTTTAAATTTTTTAATTGCAAACATAAAAAATTCATACTTAATTCATGTTTCTTGAAAAATTATAATTTTTTATAAGATTCATATAATATTGTAAACATTTTTAAAAAGTTTTCATATAATATGAAAACTACATGTGAATTGACTTAAAAGTATAGATCAAAAATAGTGTTTGAAAACTTTCAGAGGCGTAAGGGTCTCTTTGGTTCAAAAACATATTTACCTTTGAAATAATGAAAAAACGGTCTAATTTTGTTTGGGTATGACCTTATTCTTTTTATATTAGTTGATATAAAGATACCGGATAAATTTAAGATTGCGTCCATGTGATCTAATATCACATGATATTGATCAATTCAAATGTGATATGTGATAATGTAATTTTTTAAAACATAAAAAAATGTGAAAGAGAGTAAAAAAATTGAATTGTTTTATGATATGGATAAACTGACTCTTTTGTAAGTCGAGAAGAAAATTACTATTCTAGATCTTTCTTAATGTATTCACTAGTAAGATACTTGTGCTGACGCACAGGTACCCGTCGGGTGGATGATTTATACAATAAAAACTTGAATATATAATATTTGTATATAAATATTTTATTTTAATATATTTTAGATAAATTGAATTGTTATAAAATGTTTTAATCGTAATATGTATTTAGATTATTTGATATTACATTTAAAAAAAGTCTATAACATCAAACTTATATTTTCATATGTGATTTTACGAACTAATAACATCAAACTTATATAAATTGTAAATATGTTTGATAAATAAAAAAATTTAAATAGTTATTACTTTGGTGCGGTGTTAGTATTTTAAATTTATCATTCGCAAATTTTGGACCCGTGTTTTTTATATTTCTCATTAAAAAAATTTGGTCCCGTATTTTTTATATTAATCATTCACATATATTGGCTCGATGTTTTTTATATTTATGATTCACACAATTTGATCCTGTGTTTTTTTTAATATTTATCATTCACAAATCTTGGTCCTTTGTTTTTTATATTTATCATTCAAAAATATTGGTTCCGTATTTTTTATTCTTATCATTTACATATCCTGGTCCTGTGTTTTTTATACTTAACATTCACAAATCTTCGTCCCGTGTTTTTTTATATTTATCATTCACAAATATTTGTCCCATATATTTTATATTTACACATCTTAATCCATATAATTTTTATGTTTATCAATTACGAATTTTCGTTTAGTATAATTTGAGACGGAGGTAGTAGTTACGGATATAATAAATTTACTTATAACACATCTAATATTATTTATTATAACTTTTTGATATAAACTAACAGAAAGACGGACACTCACGTTTGTACATTATGATCGATGTTTATTTTTTATAAAATTTTGACTTTGATTAAAAATATAAATATAAATGTTTGTGATTTTCAAATTATAACAAATCTAACAAAACGTGTTTATCTATTTCAATGACATCAACGATATAACAAATATAATATAAATTTTATATTTTTTAATGACACCGTCAATAAACTTTATTGCATAAAAATTTGTGTAAAAGTGAGATAATGAAAAGTCAACCAAAAATCTCTTATCTACATATACAGATAATAGATTTTGATCAAAATTATAGATATATAACTAAATCAATCTTATATAACCAATGAGTCATTATTCAATAACAACTCAGTCATTCCACTTAGATTTATTGATGATCTTTTGGGTTGATACATTACACTCTTAGGCTCCACAATAGATGTGACATTGCTCATAACATCTAATCTTCTCACCTTAACGTTACACAAGTGGTGTTCATAAATTCAGGCGTGCATTCACAAGGTACCACAATAGTTGAATACAACTCCTTAAGCAAGTAAATGTTAGACGTTGGATTCATCCAACGGTTGAAATTGTAGCTCTCAAAACGACGTCGTCTAGATTTAAAAAAGAAGAAGAGATTTGGTAAATCGTCTGAAGTTGAGAAGAGAGAAGTCTCTGCCTCCACCGCCGTGGGTCGTGGTGGCGATTGTGTTGTTCATTGTGGAGAGAGAGAGAGAGAGAGAGAGAAATGGCGTGGAGGATTTTCACATCACCGCTTGTCAATAAATTTCACTTGTTCTCCTCCTCCGCCACATTCTTACTTCACCGCAAAACAAGGTACTTCTCTCTCCGTTTATTTCACTTTTACAAATGATTTTGATGAAATTGACTTACATTGTTGTAGTTTAAACTATGTTATATGCAAGGTTTATGCCCAGGAACGCCATCAATTCAAGATTCCTTCTACTTCTACAGTACCAGGGTGCCTAAGTTTTCATTCAACTTCATTTTTGAAGTTTAACAATGATAAGGTCGTAGAACAACCTCAGGATTCTGATGGTGATGTAAAAGTACCGGCGAGGAAAAAATTGAAGGGGAAAAGAGCTGTTGTAAGGTGGCTTAAGTTCTTTAGATTTAAGAAGAAGAAAGAACTTCAAAGGATGACAACAGAGGAAAGAATTTTATACAAGCTATTAAAGGTACACTCTCTTTAGGAAATGCTAGTGTCTCAATCATATTTCGTTAAGCTTTTTATTTCATTGTTTTGAATTAGATATATATAAGTCATCTTTATGTTTGTCTTACTGCTGTGTATTTTATGTTTATTATGTTAGTTGGTGAATATAGAATTATCTCTTTCTAATGTAGGCTCGGAAAAAAGAAGAGAGACTTCGCGAAGCTCTGAAGAAGATCGAGCCTACAGAATCATCAGAAACAATCCATGATCCTGAGATATTGACGCCAGAAGAACATTTTTTCTTCTTAAAAATGGGCCTGAAAAGCAAAAATTATGTTCCAGTTGGAAGAAGAGGAATTTACCAAGGTGTAATTTTGAACATGCATCTACATTGGAAGAAACATCAAACTTTGCAAGTGGTGGTGAAGACATTTTCAGCAGAGGAGGTTAAGGAGATTGCCACTGAGCTGGCAAGATTGACTGGAGGTATAGTGCTTGGCATTCATGAAGAGGACACAATAATAATGTACAGAGGGAAAAATTACTCTCAACCACCAACAGAGATAATGTCTCCACGAGTCACTCTCCCAAGAAAGAAGGTACTTCGTTTGGTGTTCAATATTTCATAAGTTTTGTGAATAAAAAAACAGATTTGGAGTTTTCCTGAGTTGGTCTGTTTCAAAATTTCTTCATACTATTCTAAGATTTCATTCCCCAAGATTAGCATTTTGGGAAAATTGGTGAGAAGAAATCAAGTTTTCGCCGTCGTGAATCCATGAGTTGTATTCTCGCTCAACACCATTGATATTCTGTCAATAACAACAGACTCTAACCATTGTCATTTAAGCTGATAAAATGTTAGATATGACTCTCACAGTCGGTTGTTTTTCTAGCGTGCTTCTTTCGAAAAATAGTGATGTATTTGGTGTGTTTTAAGAGATGTGTGTGTGTGTGTGCGCACACACACACAATAAAATATCTGTAGAGTAGAGACTGTGTTTGCCCTTTGCATCTTCTTCCTTTTACCCTTCTTTTGGAAAAATAAAAATTT
>Ga0315913_1008187_pt1 | contig 12442 bp, 6 predicted proteins | sample MpolsnodulesMG_FD_207736 | JGI IMG/M metagenome (GOLD analysis project Ga0315913, IMG submission 207736) | Medicago polymorpha root nodule microbial communities from Los Angeles, California, United States - small nodules | ecosystem: Host-associated > Plants > Roots > Nodule | place: USA... | reverse complement strand
AAAAATATTCATGGTTATTAGAGAGAGAAATGAAAAACATATATGATGCAAATTTAGAGCCAAAATTTTAGGATAGAGTTGTTGCAAACTTAATAAGGGATTAGTGGAGGGAAACAATTAGGTTAAGTTGTTGCAGACCTAACAAAATTAATAAATAAGGATATTTGGGGGACCATAAAAATATGAATTATAATAGGTAACTACACATAAATTTGTTTCAATCTTCATGAGAACTTTATTCCTACCCTTTTCTTTGGGAAATTTTTTCTATTTCCATGAGGGTTTTATACCCGAGAATAAAATTTAGTAAACCTGTAACAAACATAGGCATATATATTTCTATCGTTTTATTTTCAGTAATTTACGAATATAACTTGAAACAAACGCACCCTAAGTACGAATGGAGTGATAACCCACTTGGGTTGGTCTGGTGGTATTGACTTGGGATCTGGAAATGTGCTCCTCTTCGAGGTCTCAGGTTCGATTATCTTCAGTTTTAATTTGGATGGACTAATTTAACTTCTTAAAAAAAAGTATGAATGGAGTTTTACTCAAAAATAAATATTTCTTACATTTTTTTACTTTGTCATATTCTAATTGGTCCTACTCAAATCACTTATTTTAAGGGAGAAAGATTGATCCGGTTGATAAGATAAAAATCGCAAACCGAGCAAAATCATACAGTTAAATAAAAAAGATTTTTTACAGTTTTAGTTTGAGTTGGTTTAATTTACGATTTTTCTATTGGATTTGTTCGATTTTCAACATGTGCATTTTGCTCCTCCTCCTCTTTGCAATATGTGCATTTGCTCCTCCTCTTTGCAAGCTTGTTGTTCTTGCACGTTGCACTGCTTCACTTTATTATTGCCCGTAACTTTAATTTTTGGGTAACTCATTGCAACTTAATCACAAATATTATTTGATGTTGCTCCTTCCAAATAATATGTCAAACTTCAAATTCACACACATATATATTATTGGGTTAGATGAATCATCAAAATCAGAAAGTTACTATAAAAAGATGGTTTGAGTTTCACTTATATATTTTTGAAGTATTCTAATGTTAGAAATTTTGTGCTTGATTATTTATGGTTTCATGTTTATTGAGTTTATATTTATATGCTTTTATCGTCAAAAAATTGCTCATGGATTTTTCAAGTAGAAATCAAACCTTAAAACATTCTTCTTGGTATACTCATTTGAAGTCTCAATTCATGTCACTGCCTCACTGGTTACATCGTGTGAATATTTGTGTTAGCTGGCTTAACATTGTTGCATGAAAGGTTTGCACTTTGCATATAATATCATTTTTCATTGTCACCTTTAAAAATAAAAATAAAATGATGATGTTGAATCATCTATGTGAATCTTTAAACAACTGAATGTACTCCATTTTACACGCTCACAATCAATGCGTTAATTATGTTGCTGATGAATAAAACTTCCTAATGCGCTGTTCTATTGCCCAAAAAGTACTTTTCCATAGTTTTTGGCTACCATATATTTGATGTCTTCATGTCAATAAATTAAATTAAAGATGTGGGCTTGGGTTGAAGTATTAGGTAGCCATGGAATCTAGGTTACAACAATGTTAGTTCCTAATTTAATCGGGGACCATGCTTTGATAATTGATTTTACTGCTAAACCAAATAAGCACAAGAATCTCTAGTTTTGTTTATGTGATGTTGCCAACGAAAGGGAAATACAAACTAAAAGACATTATGGGATCCTATCGTGGGAGCCACACAATTAGTACCTTAACTAGGAACTTTAATTTCTTTGTGGAGTGGTAAGTGACTAAAGTGGGATACATCTCTATGATTTATAATAACCGATGTGATGGTCTAATAATGAAGTGACGGTGATAATGTCATCTTTGTTGAGTAGGACCGTGAGATCAAGGGGCATTGACGGTTTGGGCCAGTGGCTAAGAAAACAACCTACATCTAAACGTGATTCCCGGAGGGCTGCCCCCACTGCAATTTACTTGTTACTAAATGGATTTGGATATTAGGCAGTTACTGCGTATGCAGTAGTTGTTCTGCATCATCCGATCTGAAATGAACGGTTAAGATTTGATATTGTGTGAAATTGTTGAAATCTATGCCGTGAATTTAGAATCGTCAGATCATAAATTGATGACCGAGATTTGTTATTGCGGCAAACTGTGTGAATTTGCTACGGCAGTAAATCCATGTCCGCTACTAGTGATGAGTGATGACTTGATGCATGATCACAAATCACTATTTCATGATATTGTAAGTGTTTTAACATGTAAGATTCTCTTGCCGGATGTTTTGTTTTTGATAGCTATGTTATATGTTTAAAGTATTAACGGATACTGTTGATGATTAATCTAGTTAGGTCTCTTCTTTCAACTACATTTTTTCAATCCTCAAAACTCGATTAAAAGATTTTACTTAAAGCATTTGAGTTTAACTTCGTTCAGACCAATGTGTCAAGGTAGGTGGCCTATTTGAGGTGCTTGTACAATAAGTTAATGCCTTAACAATGTTGTGATTGTTCTCATAGGATGTGATGAAGTGGACCAAGTTTTTAATAACCCTCGTCGAACCATAACTCTACAGTTATTACTCCACAAAAACAACATAGATGTATTTTTTTTCTTCTCAATTTTCATTTTATTTAGATAGACCAAAATATCATTTATGTGCTTCTGCGACGACTAATCTTACAGCAAGGCAACTAATAATTCATATAAAAAATGGTGTTGTTCTAATAGATATTTTTCTATGTGCAATGATTGGCCAAAGACTGGACTTCAACCAAATAATTAAGAGATTCAAGTATATAACCTTATATCCATTATAGTATAGCATTTTCATTTTGATTTCAACTCTGACTACTTTTGTTTGTTTTGTAGTATAGTTTTTGTTTACGTTGACACTAAAATGAAACATATGGATGTTTGGGTAAGTAGACGGGGTTTTGTTATTCTCTAACAAATTTTGGTTAATTGATCAAAGTTTTTTTTTTAAGGATTGTTTGATCAAAGTTTGTTTTCTTTATTTGATCAAAGTTTGAAACTGTGAAACTTTCTTTGGGAAGTAGAAACCTAGATAGTATATACCAGTATACCACTCCTACGATAGCTTTGGAATTGTAACAGAGTCGCAATTAAGAAATTAGTCCAATATGGAGTTCAAAGAGGGAACCAGCAAGTTAAGAAATTAGTATAATATTTCTAGGCATGTAAATCCTAAAGAAATCATAAAAAAAAAATTATGGAATTCACTTGGAGGAAACTGCGCTATCGAATAATTAACTAAAATAACTTGAAGAGAAACTATAACTAGTTAATCAATCAACATTATTGTTTCCCTTCCGATAAGTGTGACGAAGTTGGACCTGCCAAATAGTATAGTTTTCTATAACCATGTGAATCAAGAGTTTTAAATCATTCTCCACAATGAGATGTAAATTACAATATCTCCAAACCATATATAAACCCAAATACAACCTCGCATTTTCACATAAATAATATTTTAAATTAGAAGTTTTTTTTATTTATCTTAGTATCCTCTGCGTGCAGTTACAAAGAGTAATCACTCAAAACGGATAGAACCGTAGTAGATGACAAAACTCTATCTAAAAAAAAAAAGTTTTTTTTTGGTATAATGACACCAATAAAAAAAATAGCGATTATGGTAACAAAAATTGTATTGCTTAATTAACTATGTTTCGTAAAAGTAAATCATAATCGACTATAGTAAATATATAGAATATACAAGCTAAGATTATAATAACAAAAAGAGTATTTCTATTCACACCCCTATGTATTTCTGGTTACATCCAAATTTATTTACAAGTTTACAATAATATCAAAATAGTCCTTTTATAAAAAAAATTAAAACCTTAATTTCATTCATTGTCACTCTAAATTTTCACCCTCTTTCACCCACAAACAACTATGAATGTTCAATCAATCTCTATAGAAGATTGAAGAATGAATCAAAACATCTTTCATCCGTACTCGATTGCATATAAGTAAGTGATTTGATGGAAGGTTCATATTTGATATGTTATGCACTGTACAACGACGGTTATTTGATGATGACATCAACGTTAATTTACATTGTTGGAGTTAACTTAAATTCAGTTGAAGTAGGTTCATATAAACTAAGTTTACATAACCTACTTAAACTGAGTTTACATGTACATACTTAAAATAAGATTACGTAGAATCATTAAACAAGGTTGAAGAGGTTAACGCAAAATTTAACTTTTAGTATGTACACTTATACTTAGTTTACATGACCTATCTAAACTAAGTTTACATGACCTACTTAAACTGAGTTTAAGTATGTACACTTAAACTCAGTTTATATGACCTACTTAAACTAAGTTTACATGACTTACTTAAACTGAGTTTAAGTATGTACACACTCAAACTCAGTTTACATGACTAACTTAAACTAAGTTTACATTACCTACTTAAACTGAGTTTAAGTATACTCAATTTACTTGACCTACTTAAATTGAGTTTTGGAAGAGAAAAGAAGGAAGATGCGTTAGTTTTCTAGGTGAATGAGTGAATTTGAAAATTAAATTTTATTTAAAGGTAAATTTGTTATTTTGAAGTGTAACAAAAATATATGGGGTGTAATGACAAAAATTCTAAGATATGATTCGACATTTACATTTGTAGTCTCCAACTTAGAGTGATTATAAGTTTTAGTCTCAGGTAAGGTAAATTGTACATGGATATTTTTATCGAAAACGTTGGAAGAAACAAATATGTTACATATTTTTTTTTTTTACTGTAGACCAATACCCCAGAGCTTCCACCATTTTAGCTTCTTAAAAAAAAAAAAACAAACTCCAGAGCTTCAACATTCTATTACAATTACAAAATTGGTTGATTTAGGAAATTTTGTCACCAGCTCAATGGAATCGCCAATACCAAATGAATCTCCCATAAGGTTGACACTTTCTTGGTCTTCATCGAATGAATACATGCAACTCTCAGCAACAACATTCGTATAAAAAAGGAAAATCCCATAAGCTTGAACTTTAAAGACAAAAAGTTTAGAATACAGGAAACGAGAAAGAAATTCATACCATAGTGTAAATTTTATGGCCTAAAAATGATAATTGTTCTTGTCTTCATAGAAATTAGAATGATAAAAAAAAGTCCTTTTTATTCTTAAAAAAAATGTTTTTTTATGTCATTTTACATTTATCAACTATTGAACAACTAATTTTTCCAAACACTTCAATTAGCTTATCAGTTATAAGTCATCAGCTATCAGTTAGCTTATAAGTTATCCACTATTTTTACCAAACAGAACCAACACGTTGGAAACCAATATCAAGTAAATTGGAGGGATAGTAAAAAAAAAATCCAGGACTTCCGCAATATCATAATTAAAAAGTGATTTAAAACACAGACTGACTACAACCATCACCAAACCGATCTCATCATGATATAAATAACAATTTTAATACCTCTTTTATTATTCACTTGTCTAGAAACATCAATATTAACTTTAAACAACGCGCTCGTAGGGGGCCAAGAAGATGGATACAAAGTGGTTTTTCCTTTCAAAACTAGCTTAATTTGTAACATATCAAATATCACAAGGACTAAACAAAACAAGTGTCTTTAAAAGAATAAAAGAAAACCTTATTGCCTTCAAAATGAATGTCCACAAAAGAGTGGAACCAAACATGCTTTGACCAAATGCATCTCTTAAAAATATAATAGATATATTTTTTTATCACATTTTTTTTGGAAGAAGTCAAGTGAAGTTGGAAAAAAAAAATTGAACCTAAACCAACACCACAAAACCAATCTGGGTTGAACTTCGGTGCCTTTGTTACCATCTCTTAACTTTTCATTTTCTCATTTAAATAATTTATTTTAATCATTCATCCAACATTCTTTTTCATCTAAAATAAACTAAAAACACCCAAAACACTAAAGACAAAGACACTGTAGTGTAACTCAACCATTCTAAGTGGATTCTGTATGAAGAAGTGTCTACTTTCTTGGAAAGCTATCTTTCAAAATCCACCTGTCAAACCAAGTGAACATTTTTGAAATAGCAGGAAGGTTCAAAAGCTTATAAAAAACATCACAAATTATCTTAAATAGCGGGAGATTAGTCTCTAAAATTGTGCGGAAAACAGGTACTATCCATCTATTTGTTATTCAACTCGGAGTGTCTTGAAAAGTGACGAGCAAGTAAAGTAAAAGAAGCTAGTATATTTCGTTGTGTTACTTGTTCATTTCACTCACCTCGTTCGAGTCACAAAAACAAACAAACCAGGTTCACTTTCTTTCTTTCCCTTTTCCTTTTGTTAATGTCTTTTCTTGTACTATCATCTTCAAATATCTTCACCCATTTATTTATTCATTTTTGTGTATTATTATGTATATTTGGTCTTAATGTTTTACCCTTTGAAACTTGAAAATACTGTAACTCTGTATTAGTGCTAAGTTAGGGACAAAAATCAGATTGCAAGAGAATTCAAGGATGGACATACAAAACATCAGTTAATGAAAAATAGTGGAGTGCCAAACATCATCACTTCTAAAAATCGTTTAATAGCTTGAAATAGGTTTAGTGATGTTGTTAATTTTATGACCTAAAGAGGTGAGATGATTCAACTGTTAATTAAATGAGTATTCTCACACATATTCAAATAGACTAACGACTAACATATTGAGTAATGGAAGAATCCCCTTCGTTAGACGAGTAAAATAGCGAGTAATCGAAGAATCCCCTTAGTTTAGCATATAAATTTCTTCATGTTGATCAGAGATTTGTGATCTTTAGATTAGGGGCGAGTTGAGTTCCATCGATGAATCCTAATTTATTCTTTGATCGAAGGCAACCAACATTAACGGTGAGCAAGAATGATAACCGTCACCAGTAAGAGGAGGAGTGACTAACGAAATTTATGGGTTGTCACTAGGTTGCATGTAGTAGGGATCAAGCATGTCTTGCAGGTAGTTGCGACGAGTGAAAGGTGTGGTGGTGGTTGATGAACCAACGACCAGAGTAGATTCATGGTCGTTGTTGTCCACAATCGCAATAGTGGACATAATGAAGGAGAATGAAGCAAAGAACAAAGAAAAGAGGAGAAGGAACAAAGGTAATGACCTGAATATAGACCTCTTTGATTAAAGAAAACTTGCTTTGAAATACAATGAGGATTTCTTTATATATCAAAGGAAATAAAAAATAAAAATAGTAACAAACTGATAGAAACAAAACTAAAGGGGGAAAAGATAGGGTTTAACCTAACTAACTTTTACTAAGAGAGTAATTAAGTCTAACAGAATATTAAAACCAGAATAGACTAACAACTGATTTTCAGTAACAGAAAGCCTTGGCATTTAACATTTCTATTACTTGCTCAAATGTTAACAATTATTGATTCACCTTTATCTGTTATCAACAACCCTTAACTTGTTCAACGTTTGTTCTCGTGCTACTGTTATGTATGTGATATCATAGGGAGAAAGATACATGTAATATATTCAGGTCTTTAATATTTTGATTAATTGTTTACCGTATTTGGTTGTAACGTGGTGTGCTCAGTCTTCATGTTGTTAATCAATGTGCTTGTTTTATATCTTCTGGTTTTCACGCTTTATTTTACTCTTTATCGATTGCATGTTCTATTTGGTTTTGTGATCGTGTGTTAATCTACAACAGTTTAGATTGTGAACTTGCATTCAAGTGGATCTGGGGTTGCTTATCTTGTTTCTTGGTAAACAAAATTCCTCACCTTTATATAAGGGTTTTGTTTTTAATATGTTATTCCTTGGTCATTGTATGGTGTATTTATGTTGAAGCTGTGTCCAGAATGGTGTCTTTCAGAAAAACGTTGACAAATTTTGGTTTGAGAAAGAAAAATAATAGATTTTTATGTGAGAGATTTAGGTAGCCAGGTTGAGATGATGGTTTCAATGTTTTATTGTATTGGCAATTTTTGTAGTCTAAGATGTGTTAATTTTTTGGTTCAGGAAAAAAATGTTTTAAATGTTGCAATCCTTTTGGCTAATGGAAGATTTCCTTACCTGAAAATTGCTCGTATTTAGTGAAAACATTTGAAATCTAATATTTTTTTAGATACAAAATATGGAGAGGGTTGTAAATTTAGAAAACAAAGTATCAGTTCCTACCTATGGGATGGATGGATATCAATAGTTTCAAAATCTGAATTCCTTCATTAAGTATGGTGCTTAAAAAACCGGTGGCCTTGTAAATATGAATGGGTAGTGAGTAACACTGTATATTACTTCTATGCCTAGTTACAACTCATGTTTGAAGTATGCTTATTTATGATGTTATCTAATCTGCATTTTTTTATAATATTTCTTCTTTAGCCTTGATTTGAGTTTATCGTTATCAGGTTTTGTTTTCCTATATTTCTCGCAGATGGGATCCTTTGAGGAAAACGATAATGGTATTTTCATGTAGCACGCGTCTTATGGAGGCCTTGAATTGTCCTCGAATAGGTCCTGAATACCAGGCAGAAATTTCTTCCGTGATTAAGAAATCGAAGCAGCTTTCACTTCGAATGAATCCGTCTGATTCAGAATCTATGCATGATAGACCATGCTCCTTTGAACTTGGTTTGCGCCGTTTGCCCATGTCAGTCACATGGAGTGATGCTGATACAAAAAGTTTTGCACTAGGTTTGTTTATTTTTGGGAAGAACTTTATTCAGGTAAAAAGATTCATAGAGAACAAAGGGATGGGGGAAATACTTTCATTTTACTATGGAAAGTTTTACAAAACTGATGGATATCGTAGATGGTCAGAGTGCAGGAAGATAAAAGGGAGAAACTGCATGATAGGACAGAAACTTTTTACTGGTCCAAGGCAACGTGAACTATTATCTCGCTTGATTTGTCATGTCCGTACAGAATCTCAAGATGCTTTGATACAGGTATTCAACTTTGTCATCTCACCTCCATCTCCTCTGTCAATAAACTGCATAAGTAAACTCCAGTTGCCTGATGATTGGCTTTGCCTGTATGACTGCATTTTGTGATTTCAAAATTTCTTACATTCCCCCATGTCCCTTTTCTGATACTGTTCTCATTCCTTTACAAGTTGTAATATCGATTTTTCTCAAAAAAAAAAAAAAAATTCCTTTTTGAAGTGCAGTGCTATTTCATGACAAAGATATTTTTGTTTAACAATAATCTGGTTTATATGGTGCACTACATGTATAATGACTGTCTGTCCATATTTTATGGACTTCTTAACCATGTAGATGAATAGAAGTCGTTGGGAATAAGGGACTCCATATCTTTTGGAAACACCTTTTAATAATGAGCTTCAAGGGATGCTTAGATTGTTTCTCTTGATCCATTTGATGTTACAAAGTGAAAGCGTCACTAGTTTATGGAACATGTTATTTCTTTAATATTACATGATATGTGCATTTGATAAAATGGTAATGACGATGGAATAGCTGAGCGAATTATCATTTTATTGTGACGTACCATGGTTATTTGAACCTCTATGCCTATACCAGTACCTTTTTTTCTTTATATGTATATCATTTATTTCGGTCCTCACTTTGCTTATATTTATACTCAGGTTTCTACTTCATATGTGGAGGGCAGAACTTCTCTAGAAGAATACATATCTTATATGAAGTCTACTGTTGGACTTGGCGTTCTTGTGGAAGCAGTGGGTATTGGTAAGGAGAAGGGAGACCTTACTAGGCTTAGTGTCGAACCTGGGAAGAACAGTCAGGCGTTTTCAGCACCGACTTGCAAAGCTTTGTCTTCTCTTGGACCGAGTGGTATAATGCAGTCTTTAACAGGTAGATTTCGGCTGAGCAAAAGCAAAAGCAACGAAATCTTCTGGGAAGCTGTTTGGCCCCGTTTACTGGCAAGAGGTTGGCACTCTGAGAAACCAAAGAATCGAGGCTATGTTACCTCCAAAGATTATCTGGTTTTTCCTATTCCTGGCATTCAGAAGTTTTCGAGGAGAAAACTTGTGAAAGGTGATCACTACTTTGATTCTGTTAGTGATGTCTTGAGCAAAGTAGTAGCTGAACCGAATATTCTTGAGCTTGAAGAAGAAGCTAAAGTTGGTAGTTGTAATGAGGAAGAGCCACAAAAGAGATCAAATGGAGATGATTTATCTGATTATCTTTGTCAATGTCGCCTCAACCCCCGATCTTCTACTTACAAAAAAGATCATATCAAATGCATGGTTATTGATACCACTTTGCTGCATGGCGAAAAGCCATCTGATCTAATGGAGTTGAAATCCGTTCCTATTAATTCAGTGCATAAAGTTGAGGTAGATGCTGCTAATAAAAGATATAAAGGGAAAATATATACGAGGAAATTAAACCATAGCAAGGATATGTCTAACAGCAAACAGAAATCGACAAAGTCAACAGTTATAGATACCAATAGACTATTGAAGGTGAAACGAATGAGATATCCGCCAGTTGAATTTGAAGATGCTTCTACGATGACTACTGGTCTTCTGAGACAGAGTAAGGGTGTCTCTTCAACTGATGATTTACCAAGGATGGTGGAATCTGAGATGTTGATATGCGGCAAAATGAAAATCAATGAAACAGATAGTTGCAGAGGTGTATCTAAGAGTAAAAAAGAAGCATATGAGCTTCCTGACAATGATGCAAACAAGATGGTCAATAGCAAGAAAAATCAACACGCCTACGTGTTTGATGATAATCGACTGAAGAGGATCAAAAAGCATCAATTCAATTGGAGAGTACGATCATGTGATTCTAATCATGCAGCTGTTCCTATTAAAAGGAGGAGATTGACTGCTTGTGCCAAGGCAGAGAAAAGCTGCATAATTGAGAATTCTTCAGGAGGTTTGGGATCAGACAAACTAAGATTCTCTCGGTCTTCTAGCTTTCTCGTTGCCAACAAAAATGTTTGTGATCCAATTAGTCATCAGCAGAATGAAAGTTCAACTGATTTTTCCACAGACAGAAGTGTGGAAGAAAACAAAGAAAAGAGCATTTGCAACGGCAATTATCAATATAGAAGTGGTTATTCTGCACCTAATGACGATGAAGTGGTCATTCTGACCAAAGCAAAACATGAATGGTTGTTGCAGAGGCTTGACCGAGCTGATAAGCTTGAAGGGAAGATTTTACAAATCCTGAACCTTCAACAGAAACATCAGAAGAATTCACCAGAGGATATCAATAGGAAAAGAGATGAAGCAGTCATCAAGAAGCAACAGGCTGAAGAGAAGAAGGCTGAAGAAATCAAAGTGAAACAGGCCGAAGCTGCCAAGGTAAAAGAAATGCAAGAAGCAAAAGCTCTTGCATCTTCCTATGGAAACCAGTTGACCTCCACTTTCTCTGCACCTAATGACGATGAAGTGGTCTTTCTGACCAAAGAAAAATATGAATGGTTGTTGCAGAGGCTTGACCAGGCTGATAAGCTTGAAGGGAAGATTTTACAAATCCTGAACCTTCAGCCGCGAAAAACTGCCATTTCCGACAGGATAACCACTCAGAAAGAACAACTGTTAAATTTGTAAATTTCCAAGGAATACATTACTCGCGAATGTTTGGGCGCGATGATAACCAATCCCTTTGGTTCTAACAATCTCCTCTTTTTTTTTGGCTTTTTGAAAAAAAAACAATCTCCTATTTTTAACGATGACAAACATATTACATGATACTTGAATTCTGCGTTTTTCATCATTTTTTCTTTACATGGTTAACACAATTCAAATTTCAAATACATGGTTAATTACATTTAATTGATGGTCAATGAATATGGCAAGATATTTGCACGTAGTTAATTGTAGATCATAAACAATATAATGTAATTAACTGAATAAACCAAATATTTGCACGCCATTAACTATATACTATCTTTAGTGGTTGTGAAAAAAAAACATGTTTAAAAATTATAATAACTCATTAACAACATAATGGACTGAATTAACCATCTAGCGCAACATAAACAGTACCATACAGTGTGAGTATGCGTGTCAAAATAGCGAGACCACTTTAAATTCTAGGGACTAAAATCGACAAAGGTCCCTCTTTTTTGACACAAAATAGCGACACAATGCAATTAGCATCATATTCATATGATACTAAAAAGTGATGGTTAATGAGTTGCAAATATTTAGTTAATTTAGTTAATTATGTGGTTAATGAACTACTTCAATACTACATCAACCACTTGTATTAAGGGTCTAAAAGCACATTGGTTAATTGGCTAGATATTAGTAATCGTTAATACTCTGTTGAAAAGGGTTAACAAATTAATTAATGGTTAATAACTACACAATGAACTTTGTACCAAAAAAAAAACTACACAATAAACTTAAAGGGAAAATTACAAAGACCTCCCCTAAGGTTTGGTTAAAAGACACACACCTCCCCTCTAGTTTTAAAAATACAGTAACCTCCTCTCAATTTACTCTGTTAACCATCT
>Ga0315913_1008184_pt1 | contig 12443 bp, 13 predicted proteins | sample MpolsnodulesMG_FD_207736 | JGI IMG/M metagenome (GOLD analysis project Ga0315913, IMG submission 207736) | Medicago polymorpha root nodule microbial communities from Los Angeles, California, United States - small nodules | ecosystem: Host-associated > Plants > Roots > Nodule | place: USA... | reverse complement strand
TGAGCTTGGCTGGAATATTCCCCACGTCGCCACCGTCTCCGGCCACCGCTCCTGGAATTCGCTGAAACGCTACTCTCACATCAAGCAGCGCGGTGACAAGTACGAGGGCTGGAAGTGGTTGGACATCCTCGCCCCAGCGAAACAGTAGTGGTGGTCCCGGAGGGACTGTAAAGATCTTTCAAAACCAACAGGCTAACAAAAAGGTTAGCCAACCGCGTTTCGTGAATGTTCTCGATATTTGGCGTACCACCCGAGGTCCGTTCGCCGGTCCACCGCAAGTAAAAAATGGTGCCCGATGCCGGGCTACCTGAATTCTATAAAGTCAACAGGTTACAGATTTTCTGGATACTTGTTCGTCCAACAATTTCATTATGCTTTTGAGAAGAGTGTCCGGCCGCCCCTGCCTCAACTGGTGGCGTCCTTCCAGATTTCATTTGGGCGGTTTGTCTCGTGAAATCGTGGACTCCATTGATACACACCGCCGGGATAACGTCGCGTCATGGATGCTGGCCTCCATTCCAGCATCCATCATGAATCGCAATTCCGCTGATTTGGGAATCCCGACCAGATTCCGATAAGTGATGAACCTCTCTAGACTGTCATGGAAGCGTTCCGGTCAAATTCCAGACCGTTCCGGTGTCCATGCTTTGATTGAGCACCGAGATGGTGCCTTTGGCCGCTCCCCTTTGATTGGCGGGATCCGTCGTCTGTTGCACGGAATTGAAGATGATTGCAGCAGCGACCGTACCTTTACCGATCTGGACTTGGATGTTCGCGTCACCCGCCGCGGTTCGTCCCTGCATATCGACTCGGGCATCGCCCACGGTGTGCAATGTGCCAGCCCCACGTCCTAGATCGGCGAAAGTGATTTTTGCAATGACAGCGTTACAGTCCTTCCGCTGCCCACTGTTCGGGATAGTTCTTCCCCGGATTGCGTTGTTGGTGTTCGTCTTGGTCAAGGGCATGATGAACTCCTTTTCGCGCCTCTTGAAGGAAGGAATTCTCAAGATTCGTGCCAAGTCGGCCGATTGAGCTGACGAACAATTATTCGCTGCTATCTCAAAGAGGTGGGCGGAAAATGCGGGATCGGGCGAAGAGGAATGCGTGTCGCGGAGCCGACAAAGGTGACGATGATGTCGTAAGTTGTACGTAAACGGTGTTTTCAGGCGACGTCTTCGAGCGGTTGGTCCACAGACTAGCTAGAAACATCTTCATGTGAAGTTTCGTAAATGTGGACAATGTGACCAGCCGGTACCGCAGCCGCCGACATAGGCGACCTCTTCGCCCTTCCGCGCGGGCGAGCAGCAGCCCTCCGAGATGACCGGGAACCGTCGACGGCTCGAAGCCGACGACCACGAAGCTATCGCGGCGCTTGCAAGTGATCTTCTGCCACCAGTCACCGCGGCCGGAGCAATAGGGTTCTCGACGTGCTTGGCGACGAATTCCTCCGCCTGGCCTGCTCGCAGGCCAGGCGGAGGAATTCGTCGCCATCTGCCTGAACCTCTTCGGAAAGTCGGCCAGCGACGAGCGGCTCTAATCTAGCGGGTGCCTATTCTGCGGAATTCGCGTCCATCCGATGATGGTCGCCGGGCGACTCGATATGCGCCGCCCTCTTCAACGTGAGCGCCATTGCAACTGCGGCATTCTCCGGCCCATCACCTCAGCGTCGAGAAAGCCAGCGTCGAGCGGAATGACTGCCGCGGCCACTCGACATGGTCCGTCGCCTTTGTCGGATCCTTGACACAGATTGTTCCTCACCCTGTAGTCAATTTCCAGATCTAACTATCTGAAAAAGAAGCCATTAGCTTTATTTTATTCCCTCCTGCGGCTTGGCACGACTTTTGCTGGATCACCCCATGGGCGAGCATTCTGTTGTTCATCCCGAACAACAGAATGCCCCAACAACGGAGGAAACGAGATGGCAGCCCAAAGAGCCTTCTGCCTCAAACGGGGCACCGGCAAGCCTAAGCTGACGAGGGCGTTCACCGCCTCGCAGCAATGTTCAGATTTCAAAGGAGGACGTCATGTTCACGCCCCAGGACAATGAACAGAGCTACCCGAAAATAGGCTACGACACGGCCCGCGCCTTCTTTCAGGCCAGACCGCTAGTGCTGGCTCGGCTCGATGCCGCCGCCCCAAAAGACGATACGATCGCGAACGATAAGGGCATGGTACAGTTCCACACATTTGGCCAGGCATCCGATGATCCGAAATGGGGCAGGATCATGAACGAAAACGGGGACAATCTCCTGGCAATGGGTGGTCTCATCCACGACTACATGTATACTCACTATCCCAAGATCGACGACAAAAAGCTGGATATAAACACCTGGGCGGACGTCGTCAGTCACCTTCCCGATCTTTCGATCGGAGCGCAAAAACAGAAGAGCTACTCCAACAAAGTTACCGGCACATCCATCTCGGGCACTTTCCTGGGGCTACTCGCAAATGCCATCGTCTCCGAGGGGGCATCTCTGCTGACGGACTTTCAGAAGTTCCTGACCAACATGGGCGACCTCGCCTTCAGCGTCAAAAGGGAGCCGCAAGGGTACAAGGTGACGACGTGTACCTTTCTAAATTATCTTGTCGATAACCGCGCCGAGGAATACTTCGACTATGGCGCCATCGTCTTAAGGCAGATCGAATTCAAGGGAGATTTCCTTGAGCTGAAATCCTCCTGCTCGTCGACACAATACTTCAACATCGACATGGACTACACGGAGGTCACCAACCTCATTCAGACCCGGCGCATCCGCAAGGGCGGCCCCGATTACGAGAACTTCCAGGAACTGGTGAACGAGAATTCCACCGCGCAGTTCACGAGATCCAAGAACTTCTTCAACGGAGGTAAGAACAAGGACCTCAAAGGGCAGCCGGTCTGAACTATCCAGCTCAATCGCGAAAATCGCAGCTCACCAGCAAAAGTGCGGGCCGGGACCCCAAAGCCACAGGGCAACCCGGCGATCCCTGTCATGCGGAAGCTCTATCGCGGCGTGGCGGTGGGGCTGCCCATTCCCATCCAGGAAGGAACCGACATGAACAAGTTCGCCAAAACAATTGCGGGACTTTTCGTCGTGATCGGGCCCAAGAGCGACAGCCCGCTCGAAGCAGAGAGGATTTGCTCAGCCTTGATCCAGAAACTGTTGGAAGACCCATCGCGCAAGCTGGACCCCGGCACCTGGCAGAATGCCGTGCAAATGGTTCCAAGCCAGGTGGAAAGTGCCATCATATCGCAAACGTTAAACCGCACTATCCCGGTCGGCGATCTGCCTGGCGCTCTGGCGTCGATTTGCGTCGGCGTCGTTGGCGGAGGTCACGCACCGATCCTGACGAAACCGATCACTTCCTATCTGAGCGAACACGGGGAACCGACAGCGTTCAACTGCCTCGTTCTGGACCAAACCGACGCCGCTGAGGTTCACGTGTCTCTGACGTGCCAAAATGTGAAAGAGGGTCATTCGGGGGACTTCAGCATCGCTTCGACGCAGCTTTCTGCGTCGCTGGCGCTTTCAAACAAGCGAACGCAGACCATAATCACCAAGGTCTTCGGCTCCTTCGATACCCCGGGCGATGAACCCTTCTACCTGCGCATCTTTACCTGACCGAATGCTCACCAACGTCCACCTCTGGAGGACCAATGATCCTGCACAGTCTTAGGGCGCTGAAAATGGCGCTCGTCACGCCTTTTAACATCGGCTTCTGCCGAACATCCCTGGCAAAGGGACTCTTCTCTACGTCACAGTATGAGGAAAGGGAGTGTCTAATATGACGAAGTTTTCCCAGCTCGCGGCGGGGCTCGGGCTGTTGGCAGCGATAGCCGCTTCACAGTCCCAGCTTGGTGCGGGCGCTGCAGGTTTAGTCGCGCTCGGCGCCGCCTCTATCTCCTCACCTGCCTTTGCGCAAAATCAGCCATGCAATGATAATGGTACACATTGCTCGATGGTAAAAGCTTATAACCGAACGAACGTGAGGCGTTGTTTTCGCTTTTACTTGCCGACGGGAACGCGGCAGTTCACTCCCGCTGACGGGACCCATATGGACCTCGGGGGGTTACATCCTGGCACCAGATTTACATATTCCATTTTTGGATCGACTTGCGGCGGCGCCGCGTGGTCGACGCGAACCTACACTGTGGCCTCTGTCGATGCCCAAAGGCTCGAAATCCTTGAAACGCCGGAATAAGAATTCTGCTCTTTCATGCCCCCCGATGTAGCTTGCTGCATCGGGGTTCACCCGACGACATTATAGCATCCTTGTCGCCTAGGTCAGGGTCGGTGACCCAGACTTTCTTGTATTTGCTATACGACATTGTCCGTCAATCGGCTCCTCGACACGAATTGTTCCTTGAACCGTTGTGGTAGGATCTCCATCTAAGTAGCTCAACGGCAAGCAATGTTCTTCCTTCAGCTCTCACCCCCGACCAAGCACGACTTTTGCACGATTTAGCTACGGGCGTGCGTGCTGTTGAGACATTCACGTTGCGGATCAAAATCGTTCAAACAACAAAGGAACCACGATGGATAACACTCCAAATGAGCACCCCTCGGCTATTGTTAAAGTCGATACTTCCAATTTCTCGGAAGAAGTTCTGCAGTCGGCCGAACCGGTCATCGTCGACTTTTGGACAAATGAGTGCGAGCCGTGCGAGGGAATTGAAACTGACCTCGAACAAATCGCCACCGAGTTTGCTGGCAAGGTCAAGGTCGTCAAGCTCAACGCCGACGAAAACCCCGAGCTCGCGGCGCAGTATGGCGTATACGAGTTCCCAACGCTTGCCCTTTTCAAGGGTGGTGAAGTCGCCGTCGCCGACATCGACTACGACTACGACTACGAACCCGGCTCATTCCGCGCCTCGATTTCGGAGGCGCTGGCGAGTCTCCGGACTTGAACGCAGGAGTAGGAAAGCCCGGCTTGGCCGGGCTTTCCGTTCGGCTGAACCAGATGGGGCGCCGGCTAATTGCCTTAACCTGCCTGGCGCTTGCCGCCCTCTCGTTCGCCACGCCGGACCGCCCTATTAAAGGAAATGGTGGCGCCAGGTTCTCGCCGGCGCCTCGTCCGAGCCTCAGGCCGCGGCGCAATTCCTTAGCAATCGGGGCGGCCGGCCATACTGCTGGTTGATGGCCTGTCGGCCCTTCAGCAACGTGTGGACAACACGACATTGACGAAGCCGTTCACCGGTGCCGACCTGCTTGGCGTGATCAACAGCCCGACCGAAGCGGCTAAGTAGTTCCCTTTAGTGATCTAACCGAATATCCCCGGGTCACGCGAATTGGCAATCTGTCCCCACATCAAACTGGGGGATAATCCATGCCGCTGCACAAGCCAAACCACAGTCGATCGAGGCCGAACACCCTGGACCGGCCACAATTCCTGGCCCCCATCTTGTCGCCACCTACAAGCCGGGTCGCGAGATCTATGCCCAGGGCGATCTGAACGACAAGTGCTATCAGGTTTCGACCGGAGCCGTCCGTGTCAACCGCCTCCTTTCAGATGGACGCCGACAGGTCGTATCCTTTCACCTCCCAGGCGAAATGTTCGGGTTCGAGGCGGGATCCAACCACACTTTCTTCGCCGAGACATCTCGGAAACAACACCTGGCCGTCTTCGGGAGCCGAAGGAAATCACATGGCAGCTCTGCGTCAGATTGGGGTCTGCGACAAGGGGATACACGCATGTCTACAACCTCCAAAGTGCACTCGCCCTAACCTGGGCACATCGCACACCGCTTCGGCGATATTGAAGGGAGCGTTGAGTTACCATGGCCTCTTCCCTCAGCCTTCAGTTAAAACAGTCGCAGTCGCTGGCTATGTCGCCGCAGGAGATGGAGTTGATGCGGCTGATTGCGATGAACCGTCTGGAGCTCAGCCATTTCATCGCGCAGGAAGTCGAGGAGAACCCGCTGCTGGAGGTCCAGTCGGCCGATGAGGCAGCCGCAGCGGACCACGAGGAGGCGAGCCCGCATCCGGCGGAGGCCAGCAGCGAATTCGACGATGGATTGGTCGACAGCGCCATGTCGAGGTGCGGCGAGAGGCTCAGTGATGGCCTCGATGCCGATTTTGCCAACGTCTTCCCGGACGCTCCGAGACCGCAGCGGGCGGATGCGCCAGAGCTTCTCGGGCAGTGGAAATCCATGCCGGGTGCCAGCGACGGCAAGGATTACGATCTCGAAGATTTCGCCTACCGCAAGACACCGAGGGAGACGCTCATCGAGCAGCTTCCCTTCGCGCTTGGTGCTGCCTCCGATCGGCTGATCGCCCAGCACCTGATAGACCAGCTCGACGACGCCGGCTATTTCCGCGCCGACCTCGCCGAGACCGCGGAGAAGCTGGGTGTGGCAGTCGAGGACATGGAGCGTGTGCTCCATGTGCTGCAGCAGTTCGACCCGCCGGGCATGTTTGCGCGCACGCTTGGCGAATGTTTTGCCATTCAGCTGCGCGCCCGCAACCGTTTCGATCCGGCGATGGAGGCGCTCATAGACAATCTCGAACTGCTGGCACGGCGCGATTTCGCAAGCCTCAAGAAGATCTGCGGGGTCGACGAGGAAGATCTGATCGACATGCGCGCCGAGATCCGCAAGCTCGACCCGAAGCCTGGCACCAGCTTCGAACCCAGGTTTTCCGAGACCATTACTCCCGATGTCGTGGTGGGGGTCGCGCGTGATGGCGGCTGGTCCGTGGAGCCCAGTTCCGACGCCCTGCCGCGGGTTCTCGTCAAGCACGACTATGCCGCAGAGCTATCCCGCTCCTGCCGAAAGAAGGGCGAGCAGGCCTACCTCAAAGAACGCCTGGAACGTGCCAACTGGCTGGAGCGCAGCCTCGGTAAGCGCGCCAACACTATCCTGAAAGTGGCAACCGAGATCGTCCGACAGCAGGACGCCTTCCTCGCCCACGGCGTTGGCCACCTGCGGCCGCTGACCCTCAAGACCGTCGCAGATAAGATCAACATGCACGAGTCAACGGTGAGCCGGGTCACCTCCAACAAATACATGCTCACCCCGCGCGGGGTGTTCGGGTTGAAATATTTCTTCACGGCCTCGATCGCTTCGGCCGACGACGGCGATGCCCATTCGGCCGAGTCCGTACGCGATCGCATCCGCACGATGATCGATCAGGAAAGTGCCGAGGCCGTGCTTTCGGATGACGACATCGTCGACCGCCTCAAGAAAGAAGGCGTAGACATCGCCAGGCGCACGGTCGCAAAATATCGCGAAGCGATGAACATCCCATCCTCTTTCCCGCGCCGCCGCGAGAAGCGTGCACTGGCGAAGGCCAAGGGGATCTAAGGGGTGCCGGCAGCCCGCAAGTGCTCGCGCAGTTCCAACGCGGGTCCGGCGACCCCGGGGCAATATTGCACATCAGCGCAGTTGGCGCGGCCCGCTTTGCCGGGCCGCTCTCTTTTGTTCCCCCGCGGCGGGAATGCACTCGCGTTCACAGCAGCCAAGCATATGCGGCAGAAATTCTGTCGTTGCCGATCGCAGAGAGGCGCAAAAACGAGCCGCTACCCAGAGCAGCCCGTACAGCGTCATCGCCTCTCCCGTGGGGCACTCGGCGTGTCGCCGCCCAATCACAAGGGCTTGCACGCATGACGGCAATTCGTTGAACGATTTCTGGCGCGTGACAACCGCCCATACGACACGGTCCGTAGCCGCGCATGCTGTTGCGCATTCATGTGTCGGGCCGAGATGGTCCAAACAACGAAGCAAGGAGTCAAGATGGCAGCTAAACGCAAGAGAGCGTTCTTTCGCAAGCGGCTCAGGGGCAGCAGGGGCAAGGTCCATCGATGATAGGAGTTCACCCTGCACTCCTGCTAGCTCACACGGCTGTACGATTACCCCCCAGGGCGCGCATGCAGTTGCGCATTTCATGTGTCCGAACGACCGAAATGGTTCAAAGCAGCAAAGGAAACAAAATGATACGCGTCTCTTCACTGAATGGGCGAAGGCTGCTAACCGCGTTGATGTTCGTTTTTGTTTGCGGACTATCGATACCGGCGCGCGCGGCTGACGTCATTGATCACGATAAGGTGGTAGGATTTCAGGAGAACGTCTCCGCCTTCCTCAAGAGCTTCCAGCCATTTCTCAAGGTCTATCACGGCTGTGTCCCTTTCCCCGCCGTGGATGCTGACGGCAACGTCAGCGGGGGTCTGAAGCCGTCGGGAGCGATGAACGGCCATTGCTCACGCAGCATTGGACAGGTCTACGTCAGAGCGACGATCTTCGGGGACCGGTGCGGCATCATGTATTCTTGGTACTTTCCCAAGGAGATGAACGTCGACGGGCCCGGCAACATGGGGCACCGATCTGGCTGGCAAAATATCGTCGTCTGGACCGATGCTTGTGAAAGCCAGGCGAACGTTATCGCGGTCAGCTACTCGAGCCATGGCCACTACAACCAGGACACAGATCCCCACATGAAAGGAACACATCCGAAGGTCGCCTATCAACGGAACCCATTTCCACTCAACCCTTCACTGTCGGGTACTCGGACAATTGGCGGGACGCAGCCTGCAATCAGCTGGGAGGCCATGACGCCGGCAGCGCAACAGACGCTGAACAAGTATAAGTTCGGCAAGGCTGTACCATTCAACGATGACAACTTTCTCCACAATCTGGGCAAGGCCTATTAATTACAACTGCAATCTCTGCGAGGCATATTTCGATAATGGTTGGCGCCGGCTTCTCGCCGGCGCTCTTTGCGCGAGGGCACCGCTCGTGGCTACCTTCCGAGATGGCGAGTAAACCATAAAGCGGCGTCGAGGAAGGCGCCCAACCTTTTGATCGCATACTGGACCCCCTGGACGATACTCTGCTGCAAGCCGTGAAACTGAGGCCACGGGTCTCGCAGCACTACCAACTATCGGAAAGGAGCACGGCTACGCAGCCTAGATCAGCCCGATCAGCAAAAGCGTCTAGCGATTTTCAACCTTTGTCGCAAACCACCGGATGAACAGCACCTCGGACCCGCGCGGCCCGAGATACGCGAGCGCGGCAATCAAGCCCGTCGCCATCGGTTGCTCGAGCGTCAGCCATGACGCCAGCGCCTCGCCGATGAAGGCCATGCCGACGGCGATCGGCATTTCCCAGAGCAGCTCCTTTCCGAAGAACTTCCGGCGCATCTTCCGGACCTCATTTGTGTGCCACATCAGCCGGCCGACCAACGCGCCGATCATGGTCGTTGCCGCGCCGCCAAACCAGGCATTGAGCAGCTCGATCAGAGACGAATATTTCTGCGACATTCAGCGCCCTTCCCCGTGTCTCGCGCATTCCCCTTTCGTCCAGACCGCCGCGGCGCAGATGCCGACGATGGTCCAGCCGATCTTGCACTGATCTGCCGGCGTCGCGCCGATCAAGTCAGTCCCGACGATGCTTCTGAGGGCCGTCGCACTCCCCGGCCCCGAAGTTCCACAGCCCGCCAGCAGCAAGGCAGGAGTCGTAATCATTGCGCTTCGAATGAGCGCGGCTGGCCGATCATTGTTCTGTCTCTCAATAGCGGTTTTAGCGGATCGGGCACCGTCCTCGCGGATCTCGACGATGACCCAGGTGATGGCGGCGAGCACGAGCACGCCGCCGAGGATCTTCGGCCAGCCGACCATCACTTCAGCCCCAGGGCGCCGCGCACCGCCGGCATGGAGGTGATCGCGTAGACAGCGAAACCGACGATGACGACGAGGATGGCGATCTGCACCCGCCAGTCGAGCACGACCAGGTTCAGTTCTTTCAGCCCAGTCACGATCGTGCCGCCGGCCGTCAGCAGCCAGGTCCAGAACCGGCCGGACTTGCGAACCGGCTTCGCTTTCGGCTTCGGACCGGGCGAAGGCACGCGACGAGCTTCCGGCTCCTCTACCGGTTCGTGCGGCCGGCGCGCCGCCTCAAGGACCTCTTGCAGCACCGCCTCGACCTTCTCCGGCCTCACCAGCGCCTTGTTGAGCCCGTCGCCGGCATAATAAGACTGCCCGCGCCTAACCGCGCGCTCGCTGCCCTTCGTGGTGGCGAGAACCGGAAAGGAAGCCCATTCCTTCGCCAGGTTTTCTGCGAACTGGACGAGGCTGATCTTACCAACGATGAACTCCGGGTAGCCGCGGCGCACGAGCAGCTTGTAGGCGAGCCAGTCCTGCAGATCGGGCGTGAAGACATCTTTTCCGCTGATCGACGTGACCTGCTTCGCAAGATCGATCAGCGTCGCGCGCATGAACTGATAGCCGCCGGCCGCGCTAGAGCGGAATCGCTTCGACCAGCCCTTCTGCGCATCGACGATCTCGCCATAAGTCATGGCGGTGAGGGGTTTCGGCAGCTTGCCCTGATTGTGGCCGTAGATCACGTCATAGGACGCGCGGTCGCTCCGCCCGACTTCCGTTTCACGGATGAAGTCGAGCAGGATCGCCGCGCCGGGAGGCACGGTCTTATCCATTTGATTGTCCTTGTGTTGGGAGCTTTAGAACCGCGCCAAGCGGGATCTATGTGGTGGAACTTTTCCCTCGGCGCACCTGTTGAGACGAATTGGCTCTCAAACGAAAGCGAACACCGCCATGAATGCGCAGAAGGCAGGAATGGCCCGGTTGTTTTTGGCGGCGCCAGATCTGCGTGCTAGCGCGTGGATGATGAACAGCTCCGTATTTCTGAAGCTCTGCGTGGCGTACGAGCATGCGTGTCTGCGCCGCGACGGCCTTCGATGCGCCGCCGAGAAAGACGACGAGGCCCTGATTAGATGTGAAGCTGAGTGCAGAAGCCTAGAAGCTGCCGCCATCACTTACATTCGGACACAGCGGCAATTCTCCGGCCTTCGCTGAAAATGACGGCCTCAGGGAAGCAACGCCACGACAAGCGCCGCTACGAAAGCGGCTGCGGCGAGAACTGCAGTCCATTCTATTATCTTGACGCGTTCGTCGGGACGCATCGCACTCCTCCTATGTTGCGCCCCGAACATAAAACGCGCGGCAGTGCCGGAATGTTGCGTCGTCACGGCCACTGAAAGGCCGGCAGCTCGGCCATGAACTCTTCGACACTGGGCTGCGGCCGCTCGCCGGCGAGCACCTTCACCAGCTCGGCCGTGGAATAGGTCCACACCGCCGATCGCCAGGCGAAGAGCGCGTCGCCCTCGGCCGAGAACTGCGGGTTCGGATCGCCACGATAGGTGATGGCGGTCTGGATGCCGTCATATTGGCGCTCTCGCGCCTTGGCATCGAGATGCGCCTGGATGGCGGCCGAGTATTGCGACTGGAGCGCAGCGCGCGCCTCTGCCGCCTTCTGCTCGGCCGTGACAACTTTCGATAGGTCAACCGTCCACATCGGCGGGCTTCTCTTCAGCAGGATCAGGGATCGACGGCTGCGGATCGGCCGGCAATGCAATCACCCCGTCGGGCGGGTCGATGAGTGGCGGAGGAAATGCAACGGCCTGAGAAGGGCCCGGTCCGTGCGGCAGGATGAGCGTAAGGTGAAGCTCGCCGGCGATCCGTTCGACGGGGCCGACAAGCCATTCACAAGGAACCTCGCCGGCCGGGATCGTCGCGCCGTCCGGCAAGGTCGAGAAGTCGAATGGCACACCGTTGATCGTGAAAACGTCGCCTGCCTTGGTGACCGTCAGGAGGTCATCGCGGCGTTGGGGAGAGAACTTGATTTGCATTAAAACCACCTTCCGTAAGCTGACCATTCATAGGGAACATCGTTTGCGGTCGAGCCCGACACGCCCATCCTGACGGCGGCATTGGCACCGTTCTTGGAGTAGGCACCGAGGACTGTGAAGCCGCGGAAGGTCGGGAAGACCGATACCGAGTAGTTTGTATTCGAGAACGCCGCCGGGAAGCTGATTAGCGCGTTGCCGGTGACCGAGGCTCCAGAGCTGGATCCGAAGTGATTGTTGAGGGTAGTCGAGACGTTAATGGTTCCAGTTCCCCAACAGATCTGTGTACCGTCAGCAAAACGCACGTACTCGCCGTTGGCGTTGCTGCCCCGCTCGATGATTGCGCCAGCCGGGAAGCCTGCCGAGTTTGAGGCAGTGCCTACAACCGGAAGCTCGACAATCGTCCAGTCCGTCCAGCTTGTGCCGCCGTTGACGGTGTTCCTTCTGAAGACCTGGTTGTTGTCTCGGTAGAAATATTGAAACACGGCATTGGCGCTTCGCTGGAGAACCACGAGCGTGCCTGTCGTGGCTACCGAGGCGGCTCCGGCATAGGTGTTGGCCCAGTTCCCCGAGAGTGTGTAAACGCCGGCAACGGTGATCGTGTTGAGGTCGCCATCGACCAATCCGACATCACTGTTAGCAGGGGATCGAACGGATCCACCCCATACAGGACCGAGCTTCAGCAGTGCGTCGAGCACACCCGTCGACGAAAGCAGGTCCCGCCCCTTCGCCTTGATGTCCGCAAGAGCACCGGAATTCGCTCCGGTGAAATAGGCGAACTTATCAGCGGCCGGCGTCAGGCCGGCCAAAGCCGCCAGCACCGCATTG
>Ga0315913_1008180_pt1 | contig 12448 bp, 7 predicted proteins | sample MpolsnodulesMG_FD_207736 | JGI IMG/M metagenome (GOLD analysis project Ga0315913, IMG submission 207736) | Medicago polymorpha root nodule microbial communities from Los Angeles, California, United States - small nodules | ecosystem: Host-associated > Plants > Roots > Nodule | place: USA... | reverse complement strand
ACGAACGCGTGTTGTTGTATAAAATATTCATTCGAAGAATTTATGTTGTAAATTTTAATGTATCCAGTACTAAAGATAATGCACATGCTAAACTTTCTAGATACGTTTAGTATGGGTATTATAAATTTAATGAAGACAAACTTTGATTCAAGCATGGAAAGATGGAATATTATGTTTTGTTCTTTGTAATTTTAGATAAAGTCAACTATCAGTTGTACCATTTGATATATTTTGAATGTTTACATTATCGTCTAGTACGCTTAATGTTATTAAAGTTATTAAGATATCATTGTGAAGTACTTGAATGTAAGTGGAACAATTTATTATAAGATTTATTGAATAAAGTAATCATATCACTATTTAAATGAAAATCAAAGTATAATGATGTACGACCGTAGTTGTAAATATATAATAATTTTTTTATATTACAGGCAACAGTCGTTTACACTTTAGAAAACGTTACATAAGTGTTGTTTATTTATAACCGTGGCATCTTGGTATGTTTAAGAAACGATTAAAACGTGTTGCTTATAAATAACCTTGGTGTTTTCATGTAATCTGCGACGGTTCTTCTGCATTAACGCATGAATAAATAGTAAGAAAATCCGAACTTCATGCTCTAAAAAATTGTGGTTATTCCTTTGTTAAAAAGTGGTTAATTGAAGACCAAATTTAGTGAATTGGAAAGAAAAAAAAAATCAAACATTTACAAATTTATTCAATCTCACTTTATTCCATCGTTAACTAAGAAACTAACTCAATCTCCATAAAAAAGTTATAAAGAGACTAATCCAGTCTCTAAAGACTTTATCGATCAAACTCAAACACTAATAACATCAAATTCCACCCACCATTAACTACACATCTTCAATATCTTAGCTAAATTGCATATATGTTCCTAAAACCATGCCACAAAAATTATAAAGATTATGTGTTTACCGACATCTCTCAAAGGTTCAATGACACACGAATTTAACTAAATCAAATTATAATAACTTTAATATATAATTACATACAATGGACATATGACTAGTGGCATACTGGGCAAGCAGAAGCTGAACAAAATGGAACGCACATTTGTGACAAAACATACAGATGTCGCAGGAATGTAAAAAAACAAACTACTTGCAAAATCTTGTCCTACTAAGTATAACCAGCTCCATATATCAAAAGGAACAAGCAGAAGCACAATTATTACACTAAGCCAAAACCATAAGCAGAATACAAAGGAACCAAAAACTGCCACCAAATAAGCTTAAACTAGAAGCGTACATCAAAGTGACTCTTAATATATATGAGAAACTTGACCAAAATGATCTATTTAGCAAAATGTTTATACAATAAACGAATTTAGCTGATAAAGGTAACAAACTTACCAAAATTATTTGATAAGTAACCCACCTGAGTTAGCTTTCACTCTTTTCTACTCTCAACATCAAAAGAGTTATGTAATGGATATATTTTAAGTCTTAATTTAAAACATTAAATCAAATCATTCTCAGGAACATATATGAAGCATGGACACCCTTTTTATTTTTAGGGTTAATAGTGTTTTCCACCGCTGTAATATAGGCCATTTCCGGTTTTCGCCTTTATAAAATTTTCGGTTTGATTTGCATCCTTGAAAAACTTTTTTTTTTCTTCCCGAAAACACCCCTACTCCATCCAACTCACCATATGCTCATATGTGGCGCTGACTTGGCTTTTTATTTATTATTTTTATTTATTTGTAACTGTCCACATCATATTTATTTTTTTAAAATACTTGAAAAATTATTTTTCAAAAATAAAAAAATCCAAAAAATATTCAGATTCTTTTCCAAAAAATTTAAAAATAAAAAAAATTCAAATATTTAAAAAATCAGAAAAAATATTCGGTTTTTTTTAAAATTATTTTCTTAAAGAGTTTGGAGTTTAATTTTCAAAATAAAAATATTTAAATTTAAAAAAAGTCAGAAAAAATAGTTTTAAAATTTTTTCTACAAAATAAAAAAATCTAGAAAATCTGAAATTAAAATTCAAGAAAAAAAAATCATTTTTTTTACGAAATTTTGGAAATTAAAAAGTTAATTTTAAATTTTTTGAATATATTAATTTAAAAAATCTAAAAATTAATTTTCGAAAATAAAAAATATCAAAAAAATTCACTTTTTATTTTAAAAAAATTCAGTAAAAATATTTTAAATTTTTCAATTCTAACAAAATATGATATAAGTTTCAATTTTTTTTATTTTCAAAGAACAGTTTTTAATAATCTTCCTAATTTTTTTGAAAAAAACCTGACCTTTTTTTTAAAATTTCAATTTTTTTTTATTTTGAAAATTAAATTCCGGAATTTTTAATAATCTTCTTAATTTCAAAAAAGATCCACATTTTTTTAATTTCGAAAATAACTGAATGTTTTTTCTGATTTAAGAAAAAAATTCTAAATTTAAAATTTTCAAAATAAAAAAACTGAATTTCATATTTTAAAATTTTCGAGAAAAAAATCTGAATATTTTTCTAAATAAAAAACTTAATGTTTTTTCTGAATTTTAGAAAGAAAAAATATTTTTTTTCGATTTTATAAATTTTTTGAAAAAAAAAATCTGAATATATTTTGATTTCATCTAATTTTTAATATTTCGAAAAAAAATATAAAAGTTTTTTCTGATATTTTTAAATTAAGAAAAAAAATCTTAATTTTTTTAGATTTTTAAATTTTCGGGAAAAAAATCTGAATATTTTTCTAATTTTTAAAACTTTCAAAAAAAAATCTTAATGTTTATATCAAAAAATATAAAATTTGAAAAAAAAAATCATAGTAAAAAAGATCTAGAATTTTAAAAAAAAATCGGTAAATATATATAAATGAATTTTTATTTTTAATTTTTTAAAATTATTTTTATTTTTTAATTAATATAAATGAATTTTTATTTTTTTTAAAAAAAAAAGGCACAAACGCCACCTGTACCTTTAAAAAAATAAAAAATAAAATTAATTATACAGTCAGCACGCCACATTAGCATATATGTACAGTCAGCATGCCACAGTGTACCTCGTCAGCAAATATGCACAGTCATATGGGGGAGGGGTGTTTTTCGGAAAAAAAAAGTTTTACAAGGATGCAAATCAAACCGAAAATTTTATTAGGGCGAAAATCGGAAATGACCTATATTACAGGGGTGAAAAGCAGTATTAACCCTTATTTTTAAACTGAAAAATTTTATTCACAAGCAACACTATCACAATTAGTGAAAGGCGAGTAGTAGAGGCAAACAAAACAAGAATACAACATCATAGCACCACAACATCAGTACAAGAAAGCCAAAAACTAAACCTGCTAGAAGACCTACAACATGGGTCAAAAACAACAGAGCGTAAAAAACCAAATTAGAGTTTAGACAAACAATGAATTTGAAGATGACACAAAGCCAAGAAAGTATAGATGAGGCAACGACAAGTTATCATGACGGTAGTTTTGATATCAACAACGAGGAATGAAATTTATGTGTTCCCCAATTTTGGATTTAGGATTTCAAAACTAATTTTTTATTTTGGATAAATAATTTTAAAATCAGTGTTTAGGGTTCTTCAATTTTTATGTGCACATATCATAATTGATTACAAAACTAAACTTGTATTCCAATTTCTAAGCTTCAGTCAAGTGTTTACCAATTTATGAAAACAAACTTCAAACCACAAAAAAAACCTAAATGTAAGCCATCAACACCCATGAATTGAAGAATCAACAATTAGATAGAGCTCACCTTCCACATAATCAATAACAGAGACAGTCCGACGACAAAGATAGTGAAGCCACCGATAATTGGGGGAGACGAAGAGACTGAGTTTCCGACGACGACGACAGTGAGAGAACGTGAAGGAACCGCCGGGCGTGTGGGAGGAGACGAAGCATGGGGTTTTCGCCACCAGAGGGGTAGGAGACGAAGAGAGAACAAACATGATGAGATGAGAGAGAGAGAAAACAGAATAATTCATTTTATTTTTATTTTTCAATTTTTTTTGTTGACGAGGCATAGACTTATTATTTTATAATTAATTGTGACAAGTGGAAGGGTGTAGGAAGTGGTATGCCACACATATGATGGTTCATGTATCATTGCTCATACAAAATTGGTTATGTATTGTTAATGTTTAATACATACTAGTGGAAGTACGCGTGTAAGGTACGTGGCATCAACGTTGCTCTAAAAAATGTTGTTATAATTTAAATCAATAAACAAAATTGTTAGTAAACAAGAAAGAAAATTACAAAATTTGACGGTTCATGTTGAATACTTTATAGCCCCGTATAATAAGAATTGAACAATAAAAAGTGGTAAAAGAAATGTTGGCGCCTAAATTAATTATTAGCAGGTGACAGGAAAAAAAATCAATCTCCAACATAGTATCAATTCACGATAACGATGATTGGATGAATTGGGTAGTGTTAAATGAGAAATCAAGCACGGCACAGAAGGATGTTACAGAGTTGGGAAAGGTGCTTGGTGTGAAATTCAAAGGTGATCCCAATAACAGTTTTAACTTGTTGACGAGGGAAGGAAGGAAAGAGTGGAGGGCAGCGGGTGGTGTTGGAGGGAATTCGATTGATGGGATAGAGAGTTGATTGTGGTGGTGTCGGGGGGGTGGGGATGGAGAGTGGTTTCAATGAAGATGTTATCTTACAATGCGAGGGGGTTAGGAGGTGGTGAGAAGAGGGTGGAGGTTAGGCGTTTAGTTCAAGAGAAGAGTCCGTTGGTGTTGTGTGTGCAGGAAACAAAGTTGAGCTTAGTCGATGATTTATGTGTTAAAACTTTTTGGGGTGACGCACCGTTTGGCTATTCATATCAACAATCGGTGGGAGCTTCAGGAGGTTTGATCATAGTGTGGGATTCTACTCGTCTTAATGTGTGGTCTTCAATGAGTTTTGATCATGTATTGGTCATTAGTGGCACGGTTATGAGCACAGGTGAAGATGTCGTTATTATTAATGTTTATGCACCGTGCGATTCAGCGGCTAAAATTTTATTGTGGGATCAGTTGTCTTCCTATGTGCTGAGCAAGAAGGATTCATGTCTCTGTGTGTGTGGGGATTTTAATTCTGTCCGAAGTATTGATGAGAGAAAAGGAAAAGGGATGGTGTTTAGAAAGTCAGAAGCAAATATGTTCAACAAATTTATTGATGATAGCTTGTTGATTGATTTACCTATTTGTGGCCGCTTATTCACTTGGTATCGTGGTGATGGCATTTCGATGAGCCGTTTGGACAGGTTTTTGTTATCAGAAAAGTGGTGCGAGAGATGGCCCAATTGTATTCAGGTAGCCCTACAACAGGGTCTGTTTGATCATGTGCCTATGGTTTTATATGCGGATGAGCCTAACTGGGGACCTCGTCCTTTGCGGATGCTGAAGTGTTGGTCGGAATATCCCGGATACGCTGAATTTGTGCGTGACAGATGGGGTTCTTTTAATGTTCAGGGTTGGGGAAGCTATGTCTTGAAACAGAAGTTAAAAATGATTAAAGCTTGTTTAAAAGAGTGGCATCAAAAGCGTTCGCAGAATATGGAAGGAAAGATTATAGAAGTGAAAAATCGTATTGCTTATTTCGACACAAAAGGGGAGGTGTCTGCGCTTTTAGATGAGGAAGCAAATGAACTTCACCAACTCTCAGTGAGGTTGCATTCCATGGCTCGGGTTCAAACTAGTATTAATTGGCAAAAGGCTAGGTTGAATTGGTTACAGGAGGGGGATGCGAATTCTAAATTTTTTCATGGAGTCATGGCAAACCGACTGCGAAGTAATACTGTCAATTTGGTGAACGTGAATGGAATTAATATTGAAGGGGTCCAAAATATCAGAACAGCAGTATTTGATCATTTTTCTCGCCACTTTAAAGTAATACGTGCTTCTCGGCCAGGTGTGGAGGGCCTATCTTTTTGTAAGCTGTCTTGTAGAGAAGCGGGAACTTTAATTAAACCCTTTTCGTTGGAAGAGGTGAGGCGAGCTGTGTGGGATTGTGATAGTTACAAGAGCCTAGGTCCGGATGGCATTACTTTTGGATTTGTAAAAGAATTTTGGGAGTTGTTGAAAGATGATTTTATGAGATTTATTGTGAAATTTCATCGTAACGGCAAGTTGTTGAAGGGGGTTAACTCCACTTTTATTGCTTTAATTTCGAAGGTTACTAGTCCGCAAAGGCTTAATGATTTTCGACCTATCTCTTTGGTGGGGTCTATGTACAAGGTTTTGGCGAAGGTTTTAGCTAATCGATTACGTGAAGTTATTAGTAGTGTGGTGTCCGAATCTCAATCAGCTTTTGTTAAAGGGAAACAAATTTTAGATGGAATCCTTATTGCCAACGAAGTGGTCGATGAGGCTAAGCGCTTGAAGAAGGAACTCCTTATGTTCAAGGTTGATTTTGAAAAAGCTTATGACTCGGTAGACTTAAATTATCTTGATTCCGTGATGGCTAATATGAATTTTCCAACTTTATGGCGGAAGTGGATTTCAGAATGTGTAGGAACGGTAATGGCCTCGGTTCTTGTTAATGGTAGTTCGACGGAAGAGTTTTCGATCGAGTGCGGTCTTCGTCAAGGGGACCCTCTCTCGCCGTTTTTATTTCTGTTGGCTGCCGAAGGTTTTAACATCGTCATGGAGGCTATGGTGGGTGTCAATAGGTTCACGGGCTATAGAGTGGGCAGCATGGGTGAGGTTAATCTTACTCACCTTCAGTTTGCCGACGACACGTTGATTATTGGTGAGAAGAGTTGGCAGAACGTGCGTTCAATGCGTGCAGTGTTACTTTTGTTCGAAGAAATATCGGGGTTGAAGGGGAACTTCCATAAGAGCATGTTAATTGGTGTTAATATCTCAGATTCTTGGTTGATAGAGGCGCCTAGGGTGATGAATTGTAGAACGGGAACCATTCCTTTTTTCTACTTAGGACTTCCTATTGGGGGGGATCCCAGGAAGCTGAGTTTTTGGAAACCGGTTATTGATCGTATAGTTGCTCGCCTGTCCTTGTGGAATAATAAATTTCTCTCATTTGGTGGCCGTCTGATATTGTTGAAATCTGTCCTGTCTTCGCTTCCAGTTTACTTTCTTTCCTTTTTCAAGGCTCCTGTAGGTATAATCTCTTCTATTGAATCTATATTTAAAAGATTTTTTTGGGGGGGTGGTGAGGATCATAGGAAAATAGCCTGGATAAATTGGAACTCTGTTTGTGTTCCGAAGGAGGATGGTGGGTTGGGGGTCTGGAGGTTAGGTTAGTTTAATATGTCGTTGTTGGGAAAATGGTGTTGGAGGATGTTGACTGATAAGGAGGGGTTGTGGTATCGTGTTTTGAAGGCCCGTTATGGGGAGTTAGGTGGTCGGTTGAGGAAGGGGGGAAGGAATGATTCTATGTGGTGGCGGACTTTATGTCGTGTCCGAGGAGGGGTTGGAGAGGGAGTGGGGAGTTGGTTTGATGATAGCGTTCGTAGGATTGTTGGAGATGGCCGCTCAACTTTATTTTGGTTTGATCATTGGGTCGGGGGAACGCCTTTGCGTCTCCAATTTCCTAGACTCTTCGATTTAGCCATAAATAAGGATTGTACGGTAGAGGAGATGGCGAGGTTAGGTGGGGAGTCGGAGGGAGGGGGTGGGGGTGGAGACGTCGTTTGTTAGCTTGGGAGGAGGAGAGCGTGAGGGTGTGTTCCGAAGTGTTACTTAACGTTGTTTTGCAGGATGATGTTACTGATACGTGGCGATGGCTTTTAGATCCTGTGCATGGCTATTCGGTGCGGGGTTCCTACCGCTTCCTTACATCTTCAGGCGATCAGGTGGATAGGACCCTTGTCGATGATGTCTGGCATAGACATATCCCTAAGAAAGTGTCCCTGTTTGTGTGGCGTCTCTTGCGTAATCGGATTCCAACAAAAGATAGTCTATTGCAGCGAAATATTATTCATGTTAACGACTTGGAGTGTGTATCTGGGTGTGGAGCATCCGAAACTGTTAACCACCTTTTTCTGGAATGTGATTTGTCATATGCTTTGTGGCTTCATGTCTGGAATTGGGTGGGGCTCTCGGTGGTTCATCCTTTTCAGATACGTGATCATTTTATTCAGTGTTCTTCCATGGCGGGCATGCCGCGAGGTACTCATTCTTTCTTTAAGGTCATTTGGTTCGCTTGCGTTTGGCTGATTTGGAAGGAGCGTAATAATCGTACTTTCAAAAATATGGTGTCAACTCCTTTGGTTCTAGTTGAGAAGGTCAAATTGCTCTCTTTTTTGTGGTGGAAAGCCAAACAGGCAACCTTTATTTATTGTTATCACGACTGGTGGAGACATCCGCTACCTTGTATGGTTGTCCACTAATTTTTATTTTGTCTGTTTAGCTGGTGCTCTTTTTTCTGTGGCACATTGTTTCTGTAGACTTTGATCGGTGGTGTTTCTTGCACTCCTTGTGCAGGGAGCTTCACCGTTGTTGTTGTTAATATAAATACCATTTTGATTTGTGCAAAAAAAAATCAATTCACGATGTCCACGTTCCACAACACTTTTTGTTTGTTATTGATAGTTATGTCATCAATAAAGTCAAAATTGTAGTCAAAATTTCCAAAAAAGAAAACCCATGAATTTTTCTACTTCGCTCGTTAAGAATCAAAATTGAAGTAAGGTATTCTTTTTTTGGTGTGGTCTGGGGATTCGAACGTCAAACCTTACATATATTATGAATTATCTCTACCAACTGAGTTAGGTTCACAGGGATAAAAGTAAGGTATTCTAAGTTTGTGTATAAATATCTTGATTTCATTTTTTATTTAATAAAAAAAAAAGAGGAATACAACAATGGTAATCCATTTTAAGTGCAATCGTATCAATTAAAACTGAAGAGAATCCATTTAGATGCAAGTATCATTATTTCCTCATGAGCAATCCATAGTTTATTGAAATTATAAATCATTATTTACACTTGAATAGAAGGCAAGCGGACAACAAGGTGCGCCGTTAAACCTTTTTGGATGGCATAATTGGTTCCCTTCTAACTATCCCTTTCTCATCAGCATGAGCTTTCACTCCAATTTTCCAAACATCAACAATAAACTTTGCATTTGTGATTTGATCAGTCCAAAGTGGCATTGTAGTCACTAGAAATCCAAACTCAAAACTTCATGTGTTAGCAACTGTAGTTGTGGACCTTTTTTCTAATGATGATCGATGACTCCAAAATTTACTTTGGAATTTTACTCTTTTCAAATATTTAGGGTTGCAACAGACATATTTGACTACGATTATCTACAATGTCAAAGAATGTGATACAATCACAAGTGTTTTTACTATAAAAAATCGTTAATTCTAATCTTTGCGGCAATCCCAATTATAAAAAGTCATCAACCCCAATTTTAGCGATGCTATCATGGTTTCAAATGTCAATGTGATTGCATTTAAGGTCACATGAGCAACATTTACCCTTGATTACAATATTAAGGATCGTGACCAACACTTACCTCTGGCTCAAGTTCATAGAAAGTGTTGACAAGAACCCAATCAGCTTGATCAATCTTTGAAAACTGGTTTGTAGGAATATGAAAGTAACAAAATTTCACTACTGGAAATTGGCAACTCAATCCATTTCATAAAAGCATGAAAGTTTTTAGTATTAACACAACAAGCTTGAGCAATAAAAACAGCAACAGGAATTCCAATTTTCTTGGAAACATCTGAGATGCTTTCAATTGAATTTAGATCAATATTGTTGTCGATTTTGTTCCAAATGGAAATGGTGTTTACTAGTGTGACTTTTACTCCATTTTGGACTAAATGTTTTGAGAATTGAAGCATAGGGTTTGTTTCATTCTCCATTGGATTTTGGTTTCTTTGTTGTGTATCAGATCTCAAAAAGGAAGGACAAAGACAAAATGATCAGATCAATCTAAAGAGATTCACCGCATCAAGCAACAAAACACTCACAAGGGCATGCTAACTCATCAAGAGAAAAAAAATTAAAAATAATACCAGAAGGTCAATTTTTGCCTATAAATTTTAGCTGCTTCCATCATATTTTCCTTATTTTGTCACCTCCCTAAATAGTATTCATTGTCGTTTTCCAAAACTCTAACAACTACTAAAATAAAAATCGACCTATTATTTTTGTGATCTCCCTGGAAAAACGAAAATCGCTTTGAAAAGATTCAGAGAGGCACAACCACTGCCGCCCGTCCGACCCCAGGTATTAATTTCTCTTTTTGGTTGGATTGATGATTTTTTGCAATAAACCAATACTCTGTTTCAAAATCCAAAATGGTTTATTGCAAAAAATCACCCATCCAACATAAAAGAGAAATCAATACCTGGGGGTGGTACGGGCGGCAGTGGTTGTGGCTCTCCGAATCTTTTCAGAGCGATTTTCGTTTTTCCAGGGAGATCACAAAATATGGAAAATGTGATGGAAGCAAATTAAATTCAGAGGCAAAAATTGACCTTGTGGTATTATTTTTAATTTCTCTTTCTACTTGGATAGTTTCCTTTTTTTTTCTCTTGATGACTTAGCATGCCCTTGTAATACTAAAATGTGTGGTACGTGGTTTCTTTCATTCTCCATTGGCTTTTTGTTTCTTTGTTGTTGCTGTTTTCTACTGAAACGTGTTTATTTTGTAGAGTAAAGAAAGACCATATATATGAAGGATGTAAAAGAAATAGACAGAATGCAACTCAAATCAATGTATGCATCAAGGATGTTGACCTTTTCCTAATGTGGAGTGCCATACCACATCAGATGATGTGAAGGTATAAGGATATTCATCATGTATGAGACTGTGAATATAAATCATTTTCCTCTTTAAATATAATATAGACTAAGCAATAGAAATCTGTTATGGTAACTTGGTAACTTGGTAACCATATAAGCAAAATGGTAACGCAATTCGAAACTTATAATATTGACTATTAATGAATGGTCAAAACTCAGAGAGAAATCAAACCTTACAACACATGCATCCTCCAAAAAGACTCAAGTTCCTCGCATTTTGAATTGTGATGAAGCTCCTCCAGGGAACTAAGAGAGTGTAGATCATCAGGTAATACCTTGAGTTTTTCGGAGTTTGTAATAAAAAAAAATGACTTAAGATAATGCATATTACACACAATTCCATTTCGGAATAAATCCACAACTTTAATGCATATTAATCAGAAGATGTTTAATAAAAGGAGGTAATTCTCAAAAATATGATGACAAGACCAAGAACAGGCCGCGGTAGCTAGACTATGAGGAACCATGTTTGCTTGTGCCTACTAAACTTCACCTCAAACTAGATTGTAAAGCTAATTCATTATTAATAGAAGAAATAATAGCATAAAACTTCATCTCAAAGCTAGGATGTTTGCTTTTGAATTATTCTTAAGATTTCATTGTGGAATCTGTTTCTGAGTTATTAAACAGTAAAACCGTATTTTGAGCTTTTTAAATCTGAGCTAATTGCCACTATGCACATTCCAATTTTTTTAGTTGCGAATTTAAAGATGGACTGTTTTCTCATACAACTATTCCGAATGAGAAACTAGCGAGTCATTGTCTTCAGGTGTATAGTTGTTCTGCTCCCTCTTCATTACTTCTTCTTCACCACTTTTTCCCCTCTCTCTTGCTCTCGCTCTCGCTCTCGAACCGACTTTGAATTTTCTATTACGATGATGACACAAAAAACATTGATCTATACCGTTTCGTCGCTCCAACAAAATTGTTGTCGCCGACTGTACACTCACAGAATTACCCCATGAATTCCTCAACGTCATCACCATGACGTCGAGGATATCATTTGGTAACCATGTGACGGTGCAGTTTGAGACAACGATTTTGTTGCGAACGACAAAACCGTCAACCAATACTTGTGGGGTCATCATGGTAATAGAGAATTCAAAGTCAGATAGAAAACGAGGGAGGGAGGGAGGGAGGGAGAGAGAGAAGGTGGAGAAGAAGAAGAAGTGATGAGGAAAGTTGCGAATCAAGCGTTTTTAAAGAGGAGAATCTAAAAATGTGGAGCAGAGCAACTAAACACTTGATGACCAAAACCACAATAAAATCTTAAGAAAGATTTAAAATCTAAAACAGTTTTTGGCATTGAAATCTTTTGAGAAATCTTTACTTTTGACATTAATTTCCAACTGTCGGTAATTACCCAAGTCTATACTAACTCAAACCAGAACCACCCATTGTAACTATTTTTTGTGGGTGCCTATTACGCTTCGGTCAAATTTATATCCTTAATTATACCGAAGGAAACTAGTCGAGATACCCGTGCTACAGCAAGGGTAGCGCGGCTTCGCCGCGCTGTATGGCCGCGGCTCCACCGCGTGTCGCGTCTCGGCTGCGCTTGGCATAATGATTTTTTTTTGTCCATAGTGAAAATATGTAAAGTATTTAAAGCATAATAATGTATATATTGATCGGTAGTAATGAAAAATTATAAAATAATTAAATTTTAATATTG
>Ga0315913_1008179_pt1 | contig 12450 bp, 9 predicted proteins | sample MpolsnodulesMG_FD_207736 | JGI IMG/M metagenome (GOLD analysis project Ga0315913, IMG submission 207736) | Medicago polymorpha root nodule microbial communities from Los Angeles, California, United States - small nodules | ecosystem: Host-associated > Plants > Roots > Nodule | place: USA... | reverse complement strand
CTTGGGAATTGAGATGATATTTTTTTTCTACTGTTAATTTGAAAATTTTGCCGTCTCTTTTCCTTATTACATTTGCTTGTGTTTGATCCAGGGACCAGCAAAGTCTAGAGTCGTGACGTTTAGCCAGAATTTGATTTCTAACAACTATAAGATGATGCCCGAAGTTCAGCAAGCTAAGAATGTTTGTTCACCTGGATTGGATGCTAGCTGTTTACATCTACACTCACCTTCAACATTGAAAAGTGTGTCCTCTCATGTTGGGGATTATCCTAGAAAGAGGAGCGCTGTTGTGATTATGGGTGAGTCAAAAAGATTCAAAGCAGTGTCCACTGCTCCATTGCTGGAAAAGGTAGATGCTATTGCTTGCCCACAGAATAATATGGGTGAAAAATATATGCATTATTCCTTCACTAATGAAATGAGGAAGGAGAAACATTGTAATATTAAAACACACTTTCTTGAAACCATTCAGGAACCACATTTTTCTTGTAGTAATACGAGTTCAGTTGGCAGCTGTAGTGTAATAAGTGGTAGCGCAAATGAAATTTTTGGTGATACATTAGCAGGTCCTTGCCAAGATGACATTTCCCTTCGCAGTGATGCAGAATCTCTAGATGTTAAAGATGTGGGTGGATTTTATGGTGATATGTTAGCAGGTCCTTGCCGAAGTGACGAAGATACCTCTTGCAGTGATGATGCAGAATCTATAGATGCTGAAGATGTGGATGAAGGCTGCACCTTTTTTCCAAAACAGGTTGTAGTAGAAAGAATCCATAGGTTAGAATTGATTGCATATCACCGTACCTTAGGCGCAATGTATGCTTCTGGTCCTTTAAGTTGGGAAAAAGAAGAATTATTGACTAATCTTCGTATTTCACTAAATATCTCAAATGATGAACATTTGATGGGGATAAAGAACTTAGTTTCATCTAGTCGCAATTTTTAAATGTTTACTTGGGGGAGATTTCTATACAATTTTTCATTTTTGATAACCCATGTACATCATTATTAGGTTCTGAACAAGACATCATTTTTCTGATCCATCATTTTCTCCTATTTATTCTGTTCTAGAAATTATGACACCACACTCAATATGTACATATCAATTATCAAGCTACAACACTTTTATTTTATATTATCCTTTTTTGGATCTTATTTGTTGTCTTTTTTTCTTTCTTTACAATATTATAAGTTGTGAGCTTCCATATCTTAAAAGTGCCATGAGAAATTCATCTGATTGTTTATTCAGTTGCTTTCTGATACTATGTACATCATTTAATTGCCAAACAATGATGAACACCTTCATGTATTATGGTTATTACAGTACAACTCAACCTAAAATATTGTTTAATATTATTTCAACGAATTTTATTTGTTGTCTATTTTATAGTATGGAATTTTTCCACCATTTGATTATTGATTTTTATTGATGAATAAAAAATCTTTCAGGGCCAGTGTCGGAGGCTTGCATGCCTTGCTTCCAATGGCTAAATATGATGCTAGGTTTGCCTCGTTTTCTCTCTGCAAAATAATTGGTGACATTTACCAATAATAATCTCAGAGATAAGAAAATTCTGACCTCTTATGCTTGTTTATGTGCTTTCCCAATATATTGGATATCTCAGGTGTGCTTAGAGCTCACACTTGTCTTGTCATGTGCCAGAACATGAACTTGCTTAAAAGCTGCAGGCACAACCCTTGTATGGATGATCTTCTGAAGTATTATTCGGAAAATGGTAGTCTATTTTATTTATGTATTTATTTATTTGCATGCCTTGCATGGACTGTCTGCACGAGACTTGAATACTCTATCCCCATAGTTGAAAAGCAAGTTATACCAGAGTGTTACAAGGTGTTAATACTAGGGCAGTTAATTGTGTTGCTATGTCTGGACACATAGTCTCCCTATTATTCGGCGGAGCCTTGTCCTTGGTACAATATGTACTTTACTTACCCTCACTTTGCCTTTGTTCTCCACGATCCGCAAAGATTCTTAAGGTTTTATGGTCGTTTTTGTTGTGCCCTCCACTCTTCTTTTGGGTTTGTCCCGAGCACCTTCAACCCCCACTGACTTTCCTTTGGTATTCAATGTCGCACATTCACAGTGTGCCATTATATCTTGGTTTAAATACTCATTGCTGTTATCGTGTGTGTATTTTCTTCTTCTTCATGAAAACCACTTTGAACATGAATTGACTGCTTTGAGATAGATAGAGCATAGTTTTAATATTGATCTCGTCCAGGATAGATTCATTTTATTGATTTTGTATCTAATGGATTTTCTTGTTTATAGGGTGTTAGAGTTTATGGGTGCATCTACTGATTTCAAATTAATTGGGCTGATAAATTTTGCTAATCTTGCAACTTACCATAACAGATACATGCTTTTTAACTGTCAATTTTTTGTAATGCTAACATATAGCCTTGATGTTGATGTACAGCCCCATCTTGGCAATTCGAAAGCTTAATTAGCTATGTATTTTGCTTCAATGCATTTTTTCAAAAGATATTATGAAGTTCATTTTGGCCATTCTGGATGTTGACTATGTTTCTGATTATTCCACTGTGATCATCGATCAGATAATCAAGTTTTGACTCTTGTATCAAAATGCTCGTGGAAAGAAATTATTTGTTAAGATGATACCAACAAATAAGTAATGATGCATATTGATTTCCCCCCCGCTGTATTTATATGTAAAGCACTTATTCTGATTACTGCGGAGCTAATCAAGCTTTGACTTCATTATCAGAAGGCATGTGGAAACAAAGTATTTCACAAGGTGATTTGAACAGCCAACTTTATGTACATGTTGCAGTTCAATAACTCTTCCATTACCTTTTATTCTGTTCGTTTCAAGTTTCCTTTACAGCTAATGTTGTCTATTCAAGTTCATTGTCATCTTAGTTGAATACGAGTTTCTTTGTAGTTGTGTTTAATCGTTTTAGGGTGTAGCTGTTATAGCACAACCAACAATGTATGCGTTTGTCTAAGTTGTTACTTAAAGGGTTTGCCAATCAATCATATGTCTAAGCTCCAAACTGTACGTTACGAATTTGATGCAGATTTACAGGGAGTTTGTTCATTTTTGGTTGGCTTGTCAAGTGTGTCGTCAGTCACGGTTTGCTGTCAAGTGTTCGGTATTGGCTGTTTTACCTTTCCAATATTTTGTAATTTAGATTTATTTTATTGTTTTTTGATATAATTTGCAGCTATGTTTATGTTTAATGTGTTTCATATTAAATATGAAACACATTAAAAACAATAAAATAAATAGTTGCAAATATTGTTTAAAAGAAGAAGATAAACATTGCAAATATTTAACATTAAACAATAAAAAAAAAACTTCTAGAAAGGGCCATGCTATCAGAATACAAAAATATTTAACATTGTTAGTTTACCAGAGAATCATAGATGGTGTTGGAGAGTGTAATTTCAGAATTTGTGAAATAATAATTGAGCCATCTTTTCATACTTAACTAAGTACTTTTGAACTTTGAATTATGTTTAGAAAAAAAAAACTTTAAGTAATGTTTTTATCAATTTTATCATAATTGGATTAGTCAGTTACTAAATATGCGAATCATTGATAACAGTTCTTGTGGCCTTCACTAGGTTTAGCTTAGCAAAGTTTTTCTTTTTTTTTAACAAATCGGGGTTGAATTTGGTTTGTGCACGTGAGAACACTGTCTTACTCCATAATGTAGGTTTTAATCTGAGCTATATATTTAAAAATATGGTTAATATCTCACTCTGAAATAAACTTTCATTTTTTATTTATTTATAAAAGACGCGAGAAATTAAGCAATTAGACAAGGCAATTTATCCTTATGAGTTAAATGCCTAAAAAAGGAAAAATTAATTTAAAAGTCTCAATAGTTAAAGTGACTTTCATGCCCCAACTAGTAAGAATAAGATGATATGTGTGAGTTTGCTTCCAAAAAAATGTGATTGATCGAGATAAATATTCTTGGTATATTCCCTTTCAATCTTATAAAACTAATTAAGTAAAATCATTCAATTTCAGTTGCAATTTTAAGTTTTGCGATCTTGTTACGCCCTTTAAATATGATGCAAGATCTTGTTTTGACAATCTTGGACATACTGATATGCTGAATAAAGGAGGGAGAAAGTATCATACATATTTGAAGTGTAATTAAAGAGGTGTACGGACATGGATCATACTAGCAGCAACATCATAATCAATTTTGAAAATAATAATTTGAAGATTAATTTCATGAGTGCATTTGACTCTGATCATAATCGTACACAGATCTTCATGGAAAGCAGTACAAACTCTCAAATTACTGACAAATTCTCTGATAAGATGATATTTAACGTCTTGTATTAGACAACCTCGAGCTGAAATATCATAATTTATGTTATAGGATCCATCCACATTGACTTTAAACATATTTGGAGGAGGAGGAGACCAACCAATGTTCTTTAGTCTTCTGTGATCCTCAATTAACTTTGAAGAATGAAGCAATTCTTTGTCAATGAATTGAGAATTTTGATTGATTTTCGATCCAAAGATAATCATCAATACATATTTCTTGTGAGAAGATGAGTTGATTTCTTCCCACCAAACAACGTCAATTGCCACCGTAAAAAGTAGTAAATCAATCAACATCTCCCACTCCAATATCTTTTGCAGTAAAATTCCAGTTAAACAAAGTTTTCAAGACTACAAAATTTGCTCCAATAGTCTTGTTTAGTGACTTTATTGCATAGAGAGTTTGCTCTGACTTTAAATGGGGTCCCCGCAAGTGAGCGGTGGGGCTGGTCCCCTCAGATTAGTCGGTTTTTGGATTGGATACCGAGTTTTTTTAAAAAAAAAATTGCATAACTTCATAGCAATTTCACAATCACCCAACATATGCATTAGAGTTCTAATTGATTATTGCACCTAGGACACCTTTAAGTGTCTTTTCGTTAGGCATCAATTTGTTGTAAACTTTTCATCATCACTAGATATGTATATACCATTAGTTGGTTTACGTGAAATATATACTACACAATATATGTACATACAACTAGTTGGTTTACGTAAAATATATAATACAAAATCGATATTGCAGAAGGAAAAAAAGTTCGATTCTTGATCCATTCTCATATATTCCGTTATCAACTCGAAGATTAACTTTTTAGGGAAATCAATCGACATAAACCACGTAGATACATTAAAGCCCACAATAGAAGTCAAATACCCAAATTATGATGTATTAGAAAAAAAATCATGTTTTTTTTAGGGGAAATATAATAATATGTTATTCATATAAAAAGATATAGTTTCGGAATTTAAAATTGATATTTATTTTACGTAATTGATATTTTATTTATTTAAGCATGTCGCTAACGACAAAACGGGGTTGAATATACACGAAACGAAGGCCCATACCATAGTTACTACAGTATTTATTTCCGTTGAACCAAATTATTCTGTTATTCACGTTCTTGAAATTCCGGTAACCCTAAATCCTGATTCCCTCGGCGATTCAAGACTCATTCCTTTCGAATTAGTGAAAAGTAATCGCAGCGAAGCGGTTAATCCGAAGATTTAAGCTTAATCAAACCGGCAATCGTCGTCGACAAAGGTCAGTAGCCTCAATATTCTTATAAACTTTAATTGATTTCACTTTTTTCGATTCGTTCTATTTACTTTTCTGAATTCACGATTTGTGCAATTTTTTTATTTGTTTTCTATTCGTATTGTATCTGTTAAAGTAGCATAATTTTTTGATTTGATTTTCTTTTGTGCTTGAATCAGGTATCGGCATAGTTTATCCGGAAAAGATGATGAAAAGAGTCTCACTTCATGGCTCATCTCGTTTCGACGAATATCCGAGGAAAAAGAGGGCTGTTGCGATCATGGAAAAGGTAGATGCTATTGCTTACCCACATAATAATAATATGGGTGAAAAATATATGCATTATTCCATCACTAATTGTACAAATCAATTGTATGAATCGAGGAAGGAGAAACTTAGTGATGTTACAACGCACGTTCCTGAAATCATTGAAGAACCAGGTTATTCTTATAGTAATCTGAGTTCAGTTGGCAGCTGTAGTGTTATACGTGACAGTGCGTATAATTTTTTTAATAATACGTTAGCAGGTCCTTACCTTGAAGATGACGATTCCCTTCGCAGTGATGCAGAATATGTTGAAGATTTGGATGAAATTCAAAGTCATATGTTAGCTGGTCCTTGCCAAAGTGACGACGATACCCTTTGCATTGTTGCAGAATCACTAGATGTTGAAGATCTCTCTAAAGAGGCTGTAGCAGAAAGAATTCATAGGTTAGAGTTGAATGCTTATCTCTGTACCTTAGGGGTGATGTATGCTTCCGGTCCTTTAAGTTGGGAAAAAGAAGAATTATTGACTAATCTTCGTATTTCACTGAATATCTCAAATGATGAACATTTGATGGGGATAAAGAATTTGGTTTTTTCTGGTCAGAATTTTTAGATGTCATAGGGGAGGTTGCCATTCAATTTTCCATTTTTGAAAACCCATGTACAGTAGCATTATTAGGTTTTGAACAAGATTACGGTTTTACTATTCAGTTTGTTCTAGAAATTATGATGCCGCACTCAATATGAGCATATCAATGATCAGGCTATGATGCCTACTATTTTATACATTTTTTTTTTTTTTGGATTTTGGGATCTTATTTGTTGTCCTTTTTCTTCTTTCAATATTTAAGGTGAGCTGCCGAACCTTCAAAGAGCTACGAGAGATTCATTTGATTGTTTATTCAATTACTTTTTGATGCTATGTAACATTTAATTGCCAAGTTGTGATGAACAACTTCATGTATATAGTTACTGCTTTACAACTTGATCTAAATTATTGCTTAGTATTATTCAGTGGCCTTTATTTTTTCCACCATTGATTATTACTTTTTTATTGATGAATCAAAATCATTTTCCAGGGCCAGTGTAGGAGGCTTGCATGCCTTGCTTTCAATGGCTAAATACGATGCTAGGTTTGCCTCTTTTTCTCTCTGCAAATTGATTGGTAACTTCTACCAATAATTATTTCAGAGATGAGAAATTTCTGACCTCTGTTTGTTGTGATTGTTTATATGCTTTCCAATAATAGTATTGGATATCTCAGGTGTGCTTAGAACTCACACTTGCCATGCCATGGCCAGAACAAAACATGAATTTGCTTAAAAGCTGCAGGCACAACCCTCATATGGATGATCTTCTAAAGCATTATTCAGATAATGGTAGTCTATTTTATTTATGCATTTAATTATTTGCATGACATGTGTGAATTATCTTATGGGACTTGAATACCCTATCCCACCAGTTGAAAAGCAAGTTATGCCTGAGTGTTATAATAGGTATTAATTCTAGGTTAGTTTTTTTTAAATGCCAAAATAAAATTTTATTAATGAGAAAAGGGCGTAAGGTAGGCCAAGTACAAAGCAGGCTGAAACTTAACAACAATAACCCCTCTGCTAATCAACTGTCTGCTATCAGAAATACAGATCAACAGAGATGTAAAACTAAACTAAGCAGATTAACATAAGTCACCAAACCCGGATAGAGCTGAACAACGGCTATACAGACTAAACTACGAAGCACCTAATACCCACAGCTACTCCAAGCTTGAATTCATTAAGATGCACGGTCAAATATAAAATAAAATAGATATCTTGATTATCTTAGGACAGCACCATCCTACCCCAATCTGCTATTAGAAACTCCTAAGAAACTCTATGGGTGGGTATAAAATCAATTGATTGATAGGATAATTAAAACCAATCACCTTGCTATTTGACCACTTCTAAGACAGTAGGTGAATGTCTTCTGCAGATCCATTGTTGTTGCTAAATGTTGTTTTGTTACAGCCTTTCTATATTATTCAAATGTTAGCAAACCAAATAACGCTGAACCTCTATATAATTACCCTTCCGGTATGAATTAGACACCATAATTGGAAAAAAATTCAAGCTTGAACTTTAATTTAATGTTTTGAGATAGAGCATAGTTTTAATCATTGATCTTATTGAGGTAGATTCTTTTTAATGTTTTATTGTGTCCAATTGATTTTGTTGTTTATATGGTGTTGGGGTTTATGGGTACATCCACTAGTTTTGAATTAATTGGGTTGATACCGTGCTAGCCTTGCAGCATACCTTAGCAGAGACATGATTTTTAAATGTCAATGTTTTTGGTAATGCTAGCATGTAGCCTTGATATTTATGTACAACCTCGTCTCTGGCAATTCGAAAGCTTAATTAGCTATACAATTTGGTTCAATGCATTTTTTCGAAAAATTATGAATTTCATTTAGGTCATCCTTGCTGTTGACTATGTTTCTCTGACTATTTTACTGTGACTACTGCTGAGATAATCAAGTTTTGGACTTTGATATCAAAAGGCCTGTGGAAAAGAAGTATGTGGAAAGATGATACCAACAAATAATTATGATGCATATCAATTTGTCCCCCCCTGTATATATATGTGAAGTGCTGCTTACTCTTATTACTGCTCAGCTAATCAATCTTTGATGTTGTTAATGAAACGCTCGTGGAAACAAAGTATTGCAGCAGATGATTCGAACAAGCAACTTTTATGCACACATTGTAGTTCAAAATGTTAGTGTTAGCTCTTCAATACTTTTGATGCCATTCCTTTAAAGTTTGTTTACTGCTAATGTTGTGTATTCACGTTCATTGTCATCCTAGCGGAATATGAGTTTCTTGGCAGTTGTGTATAATCCACATTTTAGAGTATTGCTGTGATGGCTCAGCCAACAATGTTAGTTTTCAATGTTGTTTTTCAATACCAATGAAGTATTAATTTGTTTTTTTTATTATACCATTAGTTATTTATTAACCATATCTTTTTTCTGTTCTTGTAATTTATAGTATTTCCCATACTACTAGTGAATGATTTTGGAGAGTAATTCATTGTTTCTTTTTCTTATACAAACTTAACCATTTTTTTCAAGTTGTGTTAAAGTAACTTATATTGAGACAGTGGAACCATGTTATCGTACTGTACTATTTTTGAATTCGTCATAGCTGGACCGGTCTGATGGACCAAACTTGATAAAAGTTTTGGAAAATTGTTTTTTTGACATTGATAACTTCACAATGACACAAGAAAATTACCCAAATGCCCCAAACGGTAGTGAACGGTACGGTAGTTAACTACTGTTGGACTAACCAGCAGCAGTTAATTGTCATGCCAGCGGTAGTTAACTGCCGTTGTGTTCGTAACGTATTCACAACAGAACCCAGCTTCCAGCCACTCTATTATCACCATCTCTCTAAAAATTCAAAATTTTCACCCTCTAAAAAAAACTCTACTAAATCATCCAAAAAAATTTCCACTAAATCACAAGTAAGTTATCACTTCATAAATTTTAGTTAGTAAAAATGTTTATATGTTTATAATTTTAGTTGTAGTTTAATTTTTAAATTTTGATTTTTTTTTTAAATGTTTATAATTTTAGTTGTAGTTTATGTTGTATATCTGAAATGCTATTAACATATATTATGAATACTTGCTATAATGGAGTTATATTGCTTAAATTTATATATTTTTTTTAATTTTATAAATTTTTTAGGGTTTGATTTTTTATTTTTTAATATATGTTGTAGATCTGAAATGCTATTAACAAATATTATGAATATTTGTTATAATGGAGTTATATTGCTTAAATGTATTTTTTTTTTTCCGAATTTTATAATTTTTTTAGGGTTTATTTAGGATTTTTAGGGTTTATGCAAAATTTTCACTACAAGTTTTTGATGAAATGTTTGAATGAGTTTTTCATTGATTATTTTTAATTTCTTATTGTGTAGATTTGAAACAATGGCCTGGTGGATCGACGTTCATGCACAATTCAACGACGGAGAACCTCAGAGGTTGAAGGTTCGGTGCCTTGGTGTAACATTAAGAGGTCTCAAGGATCAACTTAATGAATTCAACTAAGGAGTCAACTCCAGAGACACTAGGAGGGTTAAATACGTTCGGTATAAACGTCCAACGCTCGACGAGGGGAGAATATGGTTCACTTGGGTGGAATTAACGAACGACGAAAACGTGAAGAACATGTTTTGGGAGCACAACATGTTCCAGTGGATTGATATGCGGGTAACGTTGTTGAGATCAACTGAAGATATTATCAACAGTCTGATTTCGCCAGAAGATCGTGATTAGGTAGGGAATGCACCTTCCAGCTACAACAATTGTCTTCCTTTGAATGAGGTAATTCAAGCTTGTTAAACGGCAGGACTCTAACATTCGACCGACATTTCTATTGTTCCATTCAAAAGATTAAATTCTTGTTATTAGGCAGGTTTAAATGAAGGTATTGAAGTGTGAAGGAATGGACCTCATTATTTTTGACACTTGAATACTGTCATTTAAATCAAGCCTAACAAGAATTTAATCGTTTGAATGGAATAGTAGAAATGTCGGTCGAATGTTGGAGTCCTGCTGCTTTGCAAGTTTGAATTTACTCCATTCAGGGTAAGACAATTGTTGTAGTTGGAAGCTACATTCCCGAATGTAATGTAATGTAATGACTCGTCTATATAAGTTAGGAACATGTATTATTGAGAATCAGCTATATAAGTTATGATATCGAATTCCTTCGTATAAGATTTAATCAGTCTTTATTAGAATACGCAATTTTTATTCGAATTCAGGTTAGATTTAATCATTCTTTATTTGAATACGCAATTTTTAATCGAAATTATTCAAAACACGATTTTTATTCAATATACCATAATGTCAAGCAAAATGTGCGCGACATATAAAAAAACCATAAAAAAAGATCCAATGGCAATTAGGTATTAGAGTCCGTTACATACATTCATCTTCCTCGTCATACAAGTCAACTGGGTTGCCCGCTACAATCCCTGGGGCATCTGCTTTTGGTTGAGGACCAAAATAACATGTTCTCCCGCTCTTTCTTAACCTCGACTGATTGTACACCAGCACCTTCGAATCCTTCTTTTTTACGGAACCATCACATGTGATTCCGTGCCAAGTCATAGGTGACTTTTCTTTCTTCTTGTCATCACCCTCCTTTTTGTTCAACTCAACGTTTCCCTGATTCTGAGACATATCTACATAAACAAATTGATGATCAAAACCTAAACTAATTGTAACGATTCTACAATAATTCATCAATAATTAAACTAATCCTAAAAATTAAACCATAACTAATCGTAACAAGTCTATCACAAATTCATAACAACAAAAATTGATAACAAACCTACACTAATCGTAACGATTATACAACAATTCTAACAATTCTAACCTAAACCTAAATTATCATAAAATCAAAACTAAACCTATCAATTCTAACAACCTAAACTATCATAACATCATAAAATCAATAAAACCTCTATAATCACAATTTAACCAAAAAAAACTAACAAATCAATCACAAAATAACAATGCAATAGAATTCAAAAAACTTACTTGATTTTGTGCTTGAAATTGGCCTCGAATAACTTATGCTTTGTGAAATTCGCACCTATTGAAGCAAAAAACGCAACAATGGAGTTTTGGAAACTCCTATGTCTGTTCTGTTCTTATGTTACGAACACAACGACAGTTAATTGTTGCCGGTTAGTCCAACGGTAGTTAACTATTGCTGGGGGTATTTGGGTAATTTTCTTGTGTCATTGTGAAATTATCAATGTGAAAAAAACAATTTTCATAGTTTTGGCTAGCAAAACATTAGTTCTTAAAAAACTTCCTTAAAACTGTTGAATTCACTCTGGTTATTCATTACATATTTCACATGTATATGAGTTTTATTTTAAAAAAGTTGTTAAAGTATCTTAGCCACATTGTATTCAAAATTATCTAGTATCATATCGGTATTGTTTCACATCTTGGATTTCAGAGGACACTCGCCATGAATAAAACACGGCCCCATGCCACTGTCATCTTTGTGAAAGCTTTTTGACACTAGACCTCAGCCAAAACACCGACTTGTGTTTGTACCTTCTCTATTAGCACACACACTAATTATTTCAGATTTAGTTCCTGACAAAAAATATTTCTACAGCAAGCTCTACAACATCATTCCAATCCGCTGGATTGATCAAACAAAGATATTAACAAAAAAGAAATAGAAAATGTAAAAACAATCATCCAACTATTAACAGTGGTTGAAACTAAGTCGCAAGGCGGTCGAGACTGTTGCAGCAATGTGGAGGATTGACGATTTTGTTGGATGTAATTCAGCTTAGTGTTAATAGTTGTGTTAGTTTTGGTAATATCTAATTAGAGTTAGTTAGTTTGGGTTAATTTAGTTAGTACGAGTTAGTTAGTGTATGATAGTGGAAGGAGTGTGTGGTAGACTTAGCACCAGTATAAATATATGTGTGTGCGTGTTGAGTTGTAAGAATTAATCATATATCATAACCATCAATAATACAAATTTTATTCCAATTGTTCTCTTTC
>Ga0315913_1008178_pt1 | contig 12451 bp, 11 predicted proteins | sample MpolsnodulesMG_FD_207736 | JGI IMG/M metagenome (GOLD analysis project Ga0315913, IMG submission 207736) | Medicago polymorpha root nodule microbial communities from Los Angeles, California, United States - small nodules | ecosystem: Host-associated > Plants > Roots > Nodule | place: USA... | reverse complement strand
CCATCGGGACGCTCTCTATTGCCTAAGTCGTCTTTTCAGGTTTTCAACTTAGCGAGCTTTTTGATTTTTGATTGATTTTTTTTGTATTTCTGGATTATGACTGCATCTTGCTCAAAGCAGAGGTCCTCTAGATAATGCTTAGCCATGTTTCTCTTCCGGAATGTAACCGTTCTCGAGGCGGATGATGATGTACGCTTCAACTACTCATGAGTTCAAAGAAGGTGTGTTTGTTCTTCACACTTTTCAAAATATGTAAAAAGTTTTGTATTTTGAAAATTTTTGCTTCAAGGATTGCCATAAAAAATGGAAGAAATTTTATAAGTAGAATAAATGAGAGTTCCAAATAAATGGGCACAGGCTCAAATTTGATGAATTGGGTGGTAACCTGCCAATAGCGTGGCTCCATGGATCTTTGAATTTTTTTAGAAAATGGTAAGTATATGGGAAAGTTACATTGAACACAATAACCGCTATTCTCCCTAACAACTTTGAATTGCCCCTGTTCTGAGTCTTTGATCTGCATACGCTTCGAATCAGAGGTCTTCTGATAACTGGATGCCCCAAGTGGATGGTGTACAAATGATGCAGATTGCCTTTTGTTCTGATTCTTTGGTCTGCGGACGCTTCGAATCGAAGGTCTTCTGATAACTGGATGCCCCAAGTTGATTGTGTCTAACTGATGCAGTTACTTTGTCATGATCCTTAACTTTTGCATAGATCGCCCTTTTCGGGTTTCAACCTATCAGGATAATTACATTTTTTTTGTCTCTAATTTTTTCCTGGACCGCCCTTTCGGGTTTTCAGTCCACCGAGACGCTCATTTTTGCCTAAGCCGCTTTTTAAGATTTGCGACTTATCGAGCTTTTAATTTTTGACAGAGAATTTCTTGACTGCGCCGGCATTCGTAGGACGTGCGACTTTGTCACCATCCACAGTTGTAAGAGTCGTTGCACACGAGCCTTCATGGTTGGGCGTCCACTTGCCCTTGGAGTCTGGTTGGGAAGTTAGTGCCTTTTTGGGCACAAAGTTTCTTTCTTGAATTTTACGGGGACGAACCTTCTTGTTGGAAGTTTGTTTCAACTTCTTTTGATATAGTTGTACAAGGTCGTCCTGCATTTTAAGTTCAATCAAGCTTGGACTTTAGCAGAACTCTTGTTGACGGGACTTCAACCTCCATGAGAAGCACGACTTCCATGTTGTATATTGGGGAAGGAGGGGGGCTGCCCCTGTTGAAATGTGTACTGAAGCATGATACCGATGTAAGGTAAGGCTATCATCTCATGCCAGTCTTTGTAAGTGAATGCCATCTTCTGGACAATCTTCTTGATTTTTGTTTGTGGCTTCGACGGCTAAGATGCCCCAGTATGTGAGAGATCTTGTCGGGAGTCTCTTCATTCTCTTCTTCGGCTTCGGATACAAGGAACTCAAAGTCGGAAGAGAGTACAGGGTTAAAGTGTTCAACGGGTTTATTAATGCATGATTTGATTTTTGATTTGGACAAGTATAAGTTATGATTATGCAGATATTTGAGAATGATTAAAGAAAGAGAATTATTTTTGGTTTTTTGTATTACCATTTTTCCAGAAGAAGCACAAAATAAAAATAAAGTCGAGATTAAAACGACTTTTTTATTAATGATGAAAATACTTAAAGCAAGAAAACCTTGCACAAGTTTACTTTCGTCTCGGGCGGGACGAAAGGATATTTTGAAAAGCAGTAAATAACAAATAAAATTATTTGAACAGATGAGTGGTAGAAGGAACATCAAAAGCGACCCAATTGTGGCTAAACATTCCATGTGTCACCATTAGGTTTCAAGATCCGATAGCGGATTAACTTGCACGTCAGAGTTCAGTCTTAGAATGGTAGGACTTTGGCTTCTATCAGCTTCTGGACTTCGATCTTCAAAGAGAAACAATCCTCAACATCATGACCTTGTGCTCCTTGATGGAAGGCACAAAAGAGATCAGGTCTCCACTGAGTCGACAATTTCTTCGGCATTGGATGAGGTGCTCTAGTTTGTACAAAGCTCTTCTCAAGCAAATAAGGAAATAGCTCCGCGTACTTCATAGGAATCAGATCAAATTGCGGTGCTCCTGGAGCCTGTTGTCAAGGCTGTTGCATGCACAGTGACTGATATTGTTGCTGAGGTCTTTGTTGGACAAGTAGTTGACCCTCGGGGGACAAAGTGTTAGCCTGGATTAACTTCTGGACTACAGTCCTGAAAGCAAAACATTGCTCGATATCGTGACCTGGTGCCCTTTGATGGAAGGCACAAGAAAGGTCAGCTTTATACCCCACTGGCAATCTTTTCGGCACCGGAGGGGGTAGTCTAGTTTGGATTAGGCTCTCCCTAAGCAGTGTGTGGGAAACAGCTCCGCGTATTTCACAGGAATCGGATCAAACCGCGATGCTCTCTGAGCTTGATTTTGAGCAGTAAACCGCTGAAGAGCCTGTTGTCGAGGCTGTTGTGGGTATAGTGGTTGATCTTGCATAGCCATTAGTGAAGATAACAAGTTAGTTAACTTCTCTACCTCGGCCCGAAGTGTCGTCACCTCTTCACGAAGCTCGTGGACCTCGTGTTCGAGCTAATCCATCTCTCGTGTTTGCGCGATTGTTTGCATATGTGAGCCAAAGTTGACGGAAGACATCAGACCACTTTTGACCTTTTTGGAAAAGAAAATTATATGAGACTCAGACTTGAGACTAGGAAATGCAAGATGATGCATGATGTTTATGCAAAAATAGACACATTTCTTATTTATCGAAGGACTTGTCAAAGTAATTGTAAACATCATAATTGAAAATTTCATTAAATAATTGAAGTACTAAAAGATAATTCCCTTTTTAACAAATTGAGCCAAAGGATAGACTCCAAAGTACATAACAGAAGCTAGGAAATAGCATAAAAAAAGTAATTGGGAACTATCAAGCTCCTGAAGTAAGCTAATCCTCGAAATCTGAATGCGGGCCGTCAAAGAGGTCCATGCGCCTCTTCTTTCCCCCGGAAATATGATCAAGTATGGCATCCTTCTCTTGGATCACATTAACTAGTTCGATGATCTTCTGTTCTTTCTTGCGGAGTTCCCAAGCTTTTTGCTCCAGTAGGCCCATTAGAACGTCATTCTCACGCACGGCTTCTCGATACTGTCCTTGCCGAGCGGCATTTTCACAGATCAGCGTAGCTTCCCGCTCTTGGCTCTCCTATAGAGTTTTAGGGGGTAAAGGTGAAGGTATTGTCGGAGTGGTTGAGGTCACGAACCTTTGCAGGGGGTAAGGCATCTGGAGTTTGTCTGCTCGATTGGTGACCCATTGGACGTAAGATTCCTGGGCAGTATTCGACATTCTCCCCAATTGATTCTTATCCATCTTGATAATGGAATGCCAAGCTTTCACAAATTGTGCTTTCTTGTTCGCACCATCCTTTTTGTAGGAGAAAAATTCACTGTCTAGGAAGAGGTAAAGAGAGCTCATCTTCATAGGGTATCCAAACTGGCGTCTGGCAAGAGCTGGGTTATAGCTGATTCCCCCACGTGTCCCAAGAAGAGGTACGTTGTTGATTTCTCCACAGCGATCAATAATAACTTCTAGGTCAATAACTGGGTTGAACCACACTATGTTGGCAGGGGTAAGGGCCATGATTTTTTTAGACCACGGAAGCTTGTCTAGCTTGAATTCTGGGCGGGGTAAGTGTGAAGTAAACTAGGTTTGCAGTAAAGGTGTACAGCAGATGATGAGTCCACGCCCTTTTTCGGTACGTGGCCTTGATTCTAACCGCCTGTGTGTATCTCGACCGTGTTATGCTCGCCAGATTCGGTTTGTTTGAGTCGTGACAGTCATAGTGTCGCTGATTTGTGTTATTGTATAGGGTTTTTGATATTGAGTGATGACTTTTTATTTGTGTTACGATTTCTTTTTTTGCAGGTTTATGGTTGAAGGTTAATGATGTTGATTTGTGAATTGGTCATGAGTTTTGTATGGTTTTGGGTTCGTGAATTGTTCTTGCGCGGGTTGTTGTTGCAATGAATTTTTTCGGCCCCCCCTTCATTGTGTAATTGCAGATTTATTTATAGTGAAGGTTTTGGTAATTAGGGTTTGTTAAAAGATGCACAAAAGTTGTGGATAACACTGCTTGAATTAGGGAGGAAGCAAACAAACACGTCTGACATGATATAGCTTGCATTTGGATTGGGGACTAATTTGGATATGGACAAAAATAAAACTAAAAAAGAAGATAAATACTAAAACAAATAAAAAAAGAAGAAGATAAATACTAAAACAAATAAAAAAGGACAAGGTATTTTAATTTAAAAAGAAAATAAAAAAATTTATAAACAAAACTAAAGTTAATTAAAACTTAAATAAAAGATGGAATTAAAATAATAAAAAAGATAAAGAGAGCAGAGGGCGCGACTCGGAATCAAAAATGAGGTATTTTAAAATACTTCTCTGCCGAAATTTTTGCCGAAACGTCAGAGATCGATCAAGGTCAGATGACGCGTGTCGGTGGTATCTTAGGTCAAAAAATGGGGTATGACAGATGCCCCTATTTAAGTTTCTTCATCCGAATATTTGAAGATGGAATCTTTAATTTGATGGGTCGAAGAGACTTAAATACAGAGTACACCATTTTTGACTTAAGATGTTATGAATGCTCGTGGTATAATTATCCAAATTACAATGAGCATTCAAGAAAGGCGAAGAAGGAAAATATCCAAATTTACTAGATATCGGAAAAGAAATTGTGAAAAAATGTCAAGGGGTTCCACTAGCCATGAGAACATTAGGATGTTCCCTCTTCTCAACCTTCAATTTAAGTAAGTTGGAATTTGTCAGGGACTCCGAGATATGAAATTTAGAACAGAAGAAAGATGATATTTTACCTGACCCTAAAACAAGAAATAATAGCACTTCAAAAACATATTATTTTGTAGTATCAAACTAGTGTTGGTTGCACTTCCTAAACTATTTTGCTATTGAAAAAAAAATAAGGTTAGAGCTGAAATCACATGAATTATCAAAATGATAGTTTCATTTCATAATAAAATAATGCACCGAAGAATGTGAGTTAAACAAGATTTAGTTTTTCAAAATAATGTTTCTTTTGTTTACTCGGAAGGTAGATGATGAGGTTGGAGTGGAAAAGGGATATACAGCTTGAAAATAGGAAAGGAAGAAAATATAGTTGTCTCTCAAGGTGAGAAAAACACAAGAGGGGGGTTGAATTGTGTTTACTTTTTCTTCGTTTTCTCCTACTAAAGTCACTGATCAGAAGCAGATAGGGTTCAGTTTCTGAAGTGATAATCAGAATCTAAATGCAGCGGATAAAACAGAGAGAGAGAAAAGAAGGACACAAAGCAATTATACAGGTTCCTTCCAGAAATCGGAAGTAGTCATGTCCCCCTTGCACTTCTAAGGAGAGTTCACTAAGAATGTAATATCTGATTACAACTGCTCAATGCTACAACTAGCAAGAGACTTCAAATTACTCAAGCACACCTGCAAGAGATTTCTTATGCTCCTGAACACAGTCAAGAGACTTCCAATGCTCAAGCACAACTGCAAGAGACTTCTATTGCTCAAGCACACAAGTAAGAGATTTCTATTCAAACAGAATTACAAAGAAATTTGTTTGAGGTTGAACACTTGATATACAATCAGTGGTGTTCACAATACAAATCAGATACAGACTCTTATGACTCTAGAATTTCTAAGATATGAACTTTGATAAGAAATTCTGAGTGGACTTTAGATGCAAAACAATTTCAAAAGAGTTTGGCACTTTCAAATTGTTGTATTTGTTTTTGTGTGTGTCTGCATAGCCAAACAGCATGTCTTCACTCTTTTATATAGAGGTGTGAGAGATACGTTGGAAATTGCCAGCACATCAAAAAGAGTCGTTTGAAGCTTGATCAAAATCACTATTGATCTTTTGCCTGATATGGTTATTGTCCTATGAAGGATCAACTTCAAATGAATTCCTAGTCTGAAGGAACATTGCTGCAGGCATAGCTGTTATTCTTGTCTTGTTGCAGATACACAATCAGAGTAGTGGAGATAGTGGTTGTACAGTTCGTACAATTGTCCTTTGTCAACGCTCTTGAGAGAACAAGCATCCAATGCTTTCAAATCCTTTCAAATTGGTCGTTGCTTCACTCTTCTGGTCTTCTGTAATGTTAGACGAGATTAAATCCTTTTGAAGCTTTAACTCTCTCAATTTGCTGATGATCTTCAGCTCCTGACGAAAGACAGCTTCTGGTGATGTAACTTCTGATGAAGTGTTTCTGATGACGTCATCACTTCAGGAGCACTTAACTTCAGAATCACTTTTCTTCATATGCTTCAAGCTTCCTTTATGTTGATTCCATAGCTCTTAATTTGTTCTTCCAGACCCTATAAAAAATATACTTAAACTTGTATATGGTACTACAAACTTGAACAAATATTAACATATCCAATTGACAATTTTTAATACCATGTTATCATCAAAACTTTAAGGGTAATGTTAAACACATTTTGTTCCAACATCAGCAATCTAACATTGACCAAAAGAGTGTAAACCAGTGGGGATGACATTTGAGAACATGAATGTCAATGAGCATGAAAAGAAAAATAGTTGTTTTTATTATAATGTTTGATGTATCCTAAGATTTCAAAATGCTTATTGTCTTTCATGTTATATTCCCAGCCCAGTTCTTAAAAACACATCTATGAAAACTTCACATTTGTTGTGACTTACTGACAATGGCTTTATTCGTTCCAATCAACTCTTTCCCACTTAAGCAAAATGGAGGAATGGTTAATCTTGCCCAAGTTTTTTAAAAAGGACTTGCTGAGTTTTAAAGTACAACTCTTTTTTAAAATATTGTTCAACAACAAAACTTTAAGGCTTAGCACTTTTCTAGGTTTTAAAGCACAAATTTACAGTTTAAAAGCAAGTATAGTCACATCTCGTCCAACAGATCATGAACTCGGAAGAAGGATGAAAAATATGTTTCACCTAAACATGTTATTTTAAGAACTAAAAATGATGATATACTCAATTGCAGAAAAAGACAACATTTCAGTGTCTTTGAGTAGAGACATACACAGAAAATCACATCCAGTATCCTGATTGAACAACTGCATAGAAAGCAGATTAAACTATAAAGTTAGCATACAAAAAATATAATAATAGATTGAACAGCATATGTAGGAATCAAATGTTGAAGTGCCCGTTGTGAATTGTGATCACCAAGTCCTTTTGCAGCCAAGGTTTAAATCACCTTCTGAAGCTTTCTTGCACATAAATAGATTGTACAAGATTTTGTATCATTACAATCCTTAGCTTCCATTTCATGTCAGCCCAGAATGGAAATACAGGATTGGTATCAAAAGTTCAGTGTAGAACAGGAAGTTCCACCGTGTCAAAGGAAAAGAAACTTACCCTTCCTTCGGTGACTATGCAAATTTTCATTGGAATCCCACCGGATTGTCTCTCAAGAGCATCGATTTCTACTCTAGGTGGAGGATGACTCCTAACATATTACAAATGCAATAACCGATTAAATAGATTTTTCAAAACTTATGTTTTTTTGACGTGCTTTTCCAAAACTAGATAAAGGAATAAAATATGAAGGAATGTTAGAGCTAAGGACAAATTTGAATAGCTATTCATGTGAAACGACTGAAAAATCAGCGTGGATTTTTAGTTCAACTTTTTAAATGGATACACATTATGTGTCCTAAGTGGTCCAAAAAGATAAACTCCACACATCAGTCTTAATGAAAAGAAATTTAAGGTATTACTCCAAAATGCCTAATAATTACTCAAGGAAATTTAAGGTATCACTTAACAATAAAATGCTTGAATCTAAAGTAATCATGCTGATATGATCAGAGATTTAATATATATACCTAGACAAATGCAGCAGAAAATGTGGATCACCAGGAGAAGACTTTCTAAACCTGTTGTTAGGAAGATACACATCAAAATCTGGTTTCGAATCGTTAATCTTCATATCACCAAATAACTTATCGATGTAAACCTTGAATTTGGAATTGTTGGTTTTATAACTGAAAGATGAAAAACGTAGAAGAATAGAAAAGGAAGTTGCAGGTTGAGAAGTAATAGGAATTCAGTTTTTCATTATGGCAGAAGCAGTACACTTAAGTAATTTAAAAAACAAACTAAACAACACATGTTGCCAACTCTTCAGCAAGTAACAACTACTTGCTCCTAAAATGTAGGAACCACTAATTGACTGAAAATAACTGATACAAAATAAAATAAACATAAAGAAAAGCCACATAATGCAGTTCTAAAAGCAAATAATTAACACTCCTTGCTTTAGGATCTGCAAACTCCAATTTTCTGCCTTAAGAACTCAAACTTGCTAACATGAAGTGGTTTTATAAATAGATATGCCAGTTGCTCTTCTGATCTGCAATAAACCAAAGTGACTTATCCACTTTGTTGAACCTCTCTTAAGAAGTAGAGCTTGATGTTGAAATGTTTAGTCTTCCCATGACATACTGGATCCTTTGAAATTGCAATTGTTGCCTGACTGTCGACAAAGATTTATGTCTTATCATTCTGCTGGATATCTAAATCACATAAAACAATTTTTAACCATAAAACTTGATTTGCAGCAGCTGTTGCTGCTATGAATTCAGCTTCTGCAGTGGATTATGCTACAATCTCTTGCTTCTTTGTGCACCATGAGAACATTCTTGAGCCTATGCTGAAACAATACCTTGAAGTACTCTTCATGTCATCAACGGATCCAGCCCAATCACTATCAGAGAATCCATACAACTTGAACTCTTGACATTTCTCAAATTTGACGCCAAAATCAATAGTACCTTTAATATACCTCAGTATTCTTTTTGCTGCTATCAAATGCATTTCACTAGCACAATGCATAAACCGAGAGAGAAGACTTACAACAAATAGCATATCTGGCCTTGTTGCTATGAGATACATTAAACATCCAATCAAGCTCCTATAATATCCTTAATCAATTTTATCAGCACCATCTTCCTTGCTAAACTTTTCCTTTTGGTTCATTGGTGTGCTAACTACTTTGCACTCCTCCATCTGAAATTTCTTCAATATTTCTTTTGCATATTTTTTTGGCAAATGAACACCTCATTTTCATTTTCCTTGATTTCAATACCAAGAAAGTAAGTCATAAGACCAAGATATGTCATTTCAAAAGCCTGCATCATTTCTTGTTTGAACTCTTCAACCAGCCTTGTATCATCTCCAGTCACTAACATATCATCAACATAGAGAGAAACTATCAGAACATTGTTTCCCTTATGCTTCACATAAAGAGTTGACTCGGATAAGCTCTTCTCAAAGCCTATGTTCAACAGATGATCATTTATCCTACTGTACCAAGCTCTTAGTGCTTGTTTTAAGCCATAAAGGGCCTTTTTGAGTAGATAAACTTTATCTTCTTTACCTTGCACCACGAATCCCTCAGGCTGCTCCACATATACTTCTTCCTGTAAAACTCCATTTAGAAAGGCTGATTTGACATCTAACTGAAAGACTTTCCAGCCCTTTTGAGCAGCAACTGCCAACACCAATCTAATTGTATCCAATCTTGACACAGGTGCAAAAGTGTCAGAATAATCAACACCAAAAATCTATGCATACCCTTTAACTACAAGTCTGGCCTTGTATTTATTGATTGAGCAATCTGCATTTAGTTTTGTTCTAAAAACTCATTTAACTCCAATGATTTTTCTATCCAAAGATATAATGGCATGCGCGCGATTCGGTTTTGATGTCTCGTTTATACTAAATAAAGAAACTATTTTTATTTCAAGAATTTTTTTTTACTAAACATGAATTTGAGCCCGATGATTTTGCACATTTGCTCCTATAAATAAATCAATCTTTACACTCAGACTCTCACAACACCAAAACCATTTTATCTCCCTCTCTTTCAAGGTTACTTTCTCTTGTTGAGAAAATGGTGAGAAAAATGGCCAAAACCCTAACATTGTTTTTACTCTTTCTTCAAGGGCATAAGGGAAACCCTAACATTGAAGCATAAGGGAAACATAGGCTTTCTTCAATATCAAATTCCTCTTCGGCAAAAACAATGAAAGAGAGGGAAACAATGTTAGGGTTTTGATATTGGTTTTATGAAAAATGGCCGAAGAGGAATTTGATATTGGCGGTGGCATGGGCGGCTTTCGTATGCCTTTTATTGAGCCTGCTCATAAAGGTCTTAGGCTTCCTCGTAATGAGTCTGGTGTCAAAGATAATCCTCCTCCTACTAATGTTAACCATCATGTCCCTTCTAAGCCTAGACCAGACCCTTATGAGAATTATAAGCCTAGCCCTCACTACGGCTATGAATAATATTAATATGATGTGGATGTCCATTTTTCTAAGGCTTTCCATGTTCCTTAACTCCTATGAGTGAATGCCTATATTCATTGTTATTGGCACTTAGTCTTATGGTTTTTCATGTACTTGTAACTTACCACATTTGTGTCCTATAAATAGGACGTATATTTCTACGTAAAGAACACACTTGTGAGAAGAATAATACACAATGCTTTCATCTTCTCCATCTTTGATCTTGTCTTTTTAGTTTATTTCATAAAACCTTATCAACAAGATGCTTTAGCCATGAGTAATTTTTATTTTTGCTGAATTATGTTAGTAGTCTCATTGGTTTGCACATGAGAATGTATTTTCTGCCAAATTGAAGGTTATGCTTGGATCAATGATTCTTCTTTGATTTCATAGGTGTCTTTAATTTCTTTTATAAGTTCGAGGAGTGTTATTTGAACAACCAATTTGGTGACAACTTATTTGACAACCATACTTTACAAAGAAAAAAGTGGTATTGGCACGGAAACCATAGTAATAGAGAGATAAAGTTAAAAATAATATGAGTATGAGAGAGAAAGTTATTGCAAAAGTTATCATTAAATAGATGTTCAAATATCATTTCTCTATAAGTTATGTGAGGGATACCGTAAAAAACCATGCAGAAATGTACCTTATTTAAATTTAAATTAGCAACCAGTAACTCTAGATTTCATCCACGTGATTATATTGTTAGCACCAACAAGTTCTTTTATTTATGTATAATCTAATACTTAAGTTGATTGACTATATGAACCAATTTTTTCCTTATTCACAATTCTTTTGCTAAGTTCTTTTATTGTTTCTATTTTTTTCTTCATATTTCATTATTTTTGATACAAATCAATATTAATTATATTCATCAATATAGAATCCAAAGGAACGAGACGATATACAAAGCGTTTTTGTAATATGAAGAATTTTTAACTAATATACTTTTATAGGACTCTTGAATTGCTTAAGTGCTAAAAACATTCTAAGATTAAATTATCTTTTTTTTTTTTGTGAAAGTCATTCAAATAAGATTACTCATGCGACTCCATTTAGAAAGGATCAATTAAAGTCACTTCAAATGATAAATTAATGTTTAACAAATATTCAGAATCCCTGAAGAATTGTATAAAGAATGAATTTTTCTTGATTATTATGAAGATCACGTGTAATATAGTTCTTGAAGAACTAATTTTCTTTTAATATTAAAGAATCCTTGAAGGATCGCTCAAACAAAGATTAGTGGTTTTCCTTTGAAAAGACAAGGAATTAGTGGATAGAGGTTTGTGGTTGAGTTCTCGGAAAACTAGATCTTTGTTCACATTCGAAGAACTAGATTTTCCTTTGTTCATGAACTGTCAATTTCGACCACAAAAAATGAGCTTGAATTATCAATAGTAAAGAGTGATATTATGTGTAATTGATGGTTCTTGTAAACATTCAATATTAAATAAATAATATTTATGTATCCTACACATTTGTGTGTTTTTATTGGGTTAGGTATATGTCTCTCCAGTTTTTTCTGTATTTTTTTTCTTTTTTTAATAATATTTATGAGCACTGGATACAAGATTAGAGTATAGCTGATAAATCACATATTCTCTTTCTTGATGTTTTTATGCTCTGGTATATAAAAAAAAAAGTAGTCTTTATTGCGTGAGTAATATGTTTGTTAATAATTATTTTAATTTTTAATTGAAATATTTAAATTATGGTTGAAACAAAATTGGATACTACCGAGTACCGATTCATATTTTTGTGTCCAAGGTATATTCACAATATGGACAACACGGATTTTAAATAAGGGTCCATTTAAATAATGACAAAACTTATGTATAATTTTGTAGGTGTTTGTCGTATGGTTCTTGATCAAAAATACACATTTTTTGGATATAACAAACTATAAATAAATTATAGATTTGAGAAAATTATGGTAAATTTTGTTAAGAACCATACGAAGCACACCCAAAGAATTGTGCCTAAGTCAAAATTTTAGAATATTAAAAATTGAATAATGATTTTTTATAAAAGTCAAAATTTTATTTAATGAAAAAAACAGTACCGTAGGGGCACTAGGTCAAAACC
>Ga0315913_1008176_pt1 | contig 12452 bp, 3 predicted proteins | sample MpolsnodulesMG_FD_207736 | JGI IMG/M metagenome (GOLD analysis project Ga0315913, IMG submission 207736) | Medicago polymorpha root nodule microbial communities from Los Angeles, California, United States - small nodules | ecosystem: Host-associated > Plants > Roots > Nodule | place: USA... | reverse complement strand
CACCATTAGAGAGAGAGTGGGGGTAGCACCTATAGTAGAAAAGTTGGTAGAAAATAGGCTTAGATGGTTTGGGCATGTAGAGAGAAGACCCGTAGATGCCGTGGTAAGAAGAGTAGATCAAATGGAGGAGAGTCAAGTTAAAAGAGGTAGAGGTAGACCTAGGAAAACTATTACAGAAACCATTAGAAAGGATTTAGAGGTCAATGAGTTGGATCCAAATTTGGTTTATGATAGAACACTATGGCGTCATTTGATCCATGTAGCCGACCTCACTTGGTGGGATAAGGCTTGGTTGTTGTTGTTGTTGTTGCAGATTTTATATTCCTTTTGATCCTAATGCTAAACATCAATCAAATTAAAGGAAGCCACTATCACACTTAAGATTGGTTGGACGCTAACTTACTTCAGTTATCCATTCAAATCCAGACATGTATTTTTGAATAACGTGGATTGTCAGTTTTTAAGCTCACCATGAGGGCCATTGGATATTGATATCCTTATCTTGAAATATATTAAAGTATCTATGAGAAATAATAGGTTCGATTCTCTCTGGTGCCAATTTGAGGGGGTTAGTTTAGCTTCTTCAAAAAAAAAAAGGTATTGAGAGTGTTGGTGTTAGGTCACTGATTAGAATTGTGGGCAGAAAGGATAATAGTCGGTCTATAGGAATGTGTATTTTCCTTGTTTTATTATCGAAAAAGTTGTGTAAGGAAAGAGATGTGTAAAACTCACCACTCTTATTCATCCCAGGTTGTGTCATTAAACTCTAGGCTTGATATAGTAGTATCAGCTTCATATTGGATATTTAGTTCTGTTCTCATTCAGTTTTTTACGTTGTATTTAATATAGTATCCTTTCTTCATCAAGCACTATTAACTAATTCATCGTAATTTGGTCTCTCAAACCTTAGGCTGTTGGATCAGTCTTTGGTGCCATTGTTGGAGGCACAAATTTGGATGAAAGGAAGCGATGTGCAGAGGAGGTAGCCAAGCGAAATGTAGCAGGTTTCTATTTCTTTAGTTCTTTTTCTGCAAACCATTTGCACATATTATTAAATATTTATGATCATCCATCCTAATAAGCCATTTTTCTGCTAAGTTATTTACTATAGCGGTTCATAACGAGGAACTTCAGACAGACTCGTATAGTGTGTCTGCAAATCTCTACAATGTAAATTAGGTGAGTTATCCTATGCACCACTTAGGTAGTGGTGCATGGATGGACCAAAGGGAAAAAAACTGTAGGAAACCAATCCTGCGTATTATATAAAAAGGAATCCTAACAGATCATATAGGATACTCTAAACTAGTCTAAGATATAGTAAATATAATCACAGATATTTACCAGTTTTTCTAACAATTTTGATGTAAGTTTATACTGATGAAGTCAACACTGCGATGTCTTCTTTATATGATTTTCCGGCGGCTAATTATGTGGTTAATTGTTTTGATTTTTGTATATCTATTTCTATTATTTCTTCCAAGCCAACAGAATACAACCTTGATGACAAACTGAAAACAAGAATATTTTACTCATATTTCATCCATATGATTCAAAATAACTACTATTTATTTTACCATTTATGGAGACAATTTTTGGAGGCACATGGCTTTCATTCTAGCTTAGGGTAGAGATAAAATTTACTAGAAAAATTCATACTACAAGTCCCAAAATTTAAGTACCTAGGTTCATCATACAAATTGACGGGGAAATAAAGCGTGATGGAAACCATAGAATTCCAAGCAAGGTGGGGAGGTACGTTTTAAGTGTAATTTGTGATAGAAGAGAGTCACTCAAGTGAGGGAAAGTTTTACTGCATATCTATAGGACATGCAATGTTGTATATGATTTAATGTTGTGTATAAAAACAACGAAAGTGAACTCAATATTGCAAACAGGAGAATGTTAAGATGGATGACTAGACACATAAAAAAAGATAGGATTATGAATGAGATCATCAAACAAAAAGACAGAGTTGCACTTACTTTGGAAAAATGGTAGTGTCTCACCATACATGATTTGGGCTTGTGAAAAGAGCCCATTAGAAGCATCAATAATGAGGGTTTGATTAGATGGAGGATGATCCAATAGTTGGAGTTAGAGGATGATCAAGGAAAACTACGTAATTCATTAAGAAGGATTTAGATTTAAATGGAATAACATTAGACATGATTTATTTCAAGATATTGTGGTGTTGATTAATCCTTGTCGCCGATCCCGCCTAGTGGGAATAGGCTTTAGTTGTTGCTCTTGTTGTTGTTTTCTCCTTATGTTAGGTGATACATTTGTGACCCCTACAGATGCCTATATTTGTGTAGATGTGATAACTAAACTATGGTAATTCATGTAGGTTATTGGATTGGAGGATTTGGTCTTGGTGAGGCCATTGATGAGCGACCTGCTCTTCTACGTGCTATTGTCGTAAGTGCAATTTGTTTTACTTGTTCACGTCATTAAGACAGTATTCAAATTGGATTTAATTTAATGCGTGATAGATGCTGAAATCATAATACAACTAAAAACAAACCTCTTCTTTATAGTTATGTTCCACAACAGAATGGCGGAAATAAAAACTAAATCCTATAACTGCAAATTAGTTATAAAACTTTAATGAACGTTTACCTATAAGTTTATGCTTTTAGGAGAGTTGGTCCTCAACATACGTTATAACTTTTGATATAACAAAGTTACCTTATTCTCAGGATGTTTTGCGAGATGAAAAGCCACGCATGATCTGTGGTCTTGGACTCCCAGGTACACAATTATTCAATTCATGTTCAGTGGCCTACTTTGCTTAATGAATATGTTTATTCTTTTCGTGTTATATGGTTATCTTCTGCTCATGTACTTATTCCTCTCTCTTCCTAATCATTTTATTCTCTCGAGTTACTTTTGCTGATGATTGATTGATTATGGATTTCTCACATGCCACGAACCACCTAATGAAAGTAACAAAAGTTACACATACATGATTAAGAACACACAGTCCTTAAGATGGTTAAATGATATATCTGATTTTATAGACCAGGAATTTAGTTAGTAAAAATAAACAATCATCATCTTTTGTCAGCTCTTTCACGGTAATAATCTATTCCACAAGCTAATATTTAGGTGAAGAGACATGTATGGTTTTAAATTATGAACTCACTACCATTTGGTCATAGAGGCTCTGACATCATATCTTGCACTGTCTGTGTCAAAGCTTAGGCTAATTGGCAAAGATACATGAATGCTTTGGATATAATATCTCAAACACTATTAAACACACTTTTGATCTTAAAATTGATTATTTCTTGATTAAGTTTTAATATTAGTACAAATTTGTTGCACATAAAAACTTATTATACTTTTGCAGAGGAGATCTTGCAGGGAATTGCTGCTGGAATTGATCTTTTTGATTCATCGTAAGTAGAGCTAATTTCAATTTTCATTTGTTCAATATATACCCCTATTCACCTTGGTGCATCGTGTCACGGAAAATTTAGATTGTTTTGTGATAACTCAGATACATCTATACACTCACACTTGGAGGATTTGCGCTAACCTTTTCACTCGACAAGAATGGGAATCAAAATAATTTTAAGCTTAGCCAGAGAGGAAGTGACTCAACAAAAATCAATTTGCGAGCAACAGAATATAGGTAACGTTATCATTTTAACTGCTTTTTGCACTTTCTTGAATTCGATTGTATGAATAGTAGGTTGAAATGTAGGGTTGGTGGCTGATTTTATTAAACTTGTCTCAGAAAATGGTCATTTAACCTTAAGGGTGATTTTTAAAACATGGCTAGTGACTACATATGTGTGAGTACTAAAGTTTTATGAATGTCCTCGTGAGCTTAGCTCAGTTGGTAGGGACAATGCATAATATATGCAAGGTCCGGGGTTCAAACCCCGACCACCACAAAAAAAAAAACTAAAGTTTTATGAATGTGTGGTTATAAATATAAGTATAAGTATTAATGGTTTTACAATAGTAATACAGAAACAAGTTTATCTTATTTTCACCATTTCTTTGACAAAACGTTGTCAAAAGAAAACATGATTAAAGCAGTGTGTTTTTTTGTTGCAAATAAATGAACTGAAGATGAAAACTGAAAATAAACTTAGTGACAAGCACCTTATTTACTAATTCCTCTTGTTGTGTTTCTATGCAGGTTAGACATGTCCCCCATTGTAGGAGGCTGCACCTGCCATACATGCCAGAATTATACGAAGGCATACATCAATCACCTATACAACGTTCATGAAATGCTGGCACAAACTCTTCTTGAAATGTATGAATATTTTTGCTTCAAATCTTCAATGCTACTCTTGATTGTCATATATAGCAGTTACACAATTAATTATGACCATAATTCATAAAAGATCTAAATTGATAATCAACGTGAGACCAAATAATGACCAAGACGGGAATGAAGAAGAAAATCATAACAAATGAAATAGGAGACTGGAAAAGGAAAACCTGATAAAAGAACTTAGAAAAGGGAAATGAAGATTGGAGTAAATACAACAGAAGAGTCAAACACTTATGTGAGGTATGTAGCACGTGTCGGTGTTCAATATGTGTCTGATGCATGGACAGGCCTAAAACCCAGGAGTGTCGATGCTTCATAAGATGCTTAGTCTGTTAGGTTGAGATAGTTAACAGAAATAAATGAGGCACATACTGCTTGAAAATAATATCGAAGGTTTAGAATGAGAACGGGTTTTTTTGTGAGGATTAGTAGTGTTGAGGAGAGATCTAGGTTTCTCAAATACCCTGAAAAAGTGCATGCTCTTTTTTGTAATAGCTAATTATTAGGAATTGTAATTTCTTTGCTAGGCTATTCAATTCTGACTAAATTCAATCATAAACAAACAACCAGTGAATTGTTGTCCCTCTATTCCCCCCTCCCCCCCACTATTTTCTAGTAAAGCCATTTACAAATGGTTGTGATTTGTGAAGGCTACAGTCAGTAACAAACATAATTGTATTATTATTTTTAACACGTGAGCATTTATTTTGATTTGCTTAATTTTGCAGCCATAATACGCACCACTATTTGAGGTTCTTTGGTGTGATAAGAGAAGCAATCCGAGAGGGGAGGTTTGAGGAATATCGACTAACATTCACTAACAGCAGGCGCGAGCATTATGGAAGAGTTGCAGTCTGTTAAGGAGCACGGTGGATAGAGTAAAAATAGTCTATACTCAGATTTAGGGGTGAAGATAGGTCAGATTACTCGACAAAGGTCTACGATCTAGTCTATATTAGGTTGACACCATTTATTTATTTATTTTTGAAAATTGACCAAGTCAATTTTTTTAAAGGGAGTTGCTATTTGCACCCTACCATTTTTGTTATTTTGTTTGTCTCATAATACACTTTTTTGGAGGTATACTTTTAGACTGTATCAATATCTATCACAAAATTAATTTTTGGAACAAAAATATGTTTGAAATATTAAGATATTATTGGATTGTTATGAGAATTAACTTTTGGAATGCACTTTTACTTTCAAAAGTTTGTTTTTACAGAGTAAATCTGCTTAAATATATGTTCCCCCCCTCATTTTGTGACATTTTTGCGAGCGATACATCTTTTGACATGCATTCATATTTGACAAGCACATGCTTAGAGCTGTCAATATCATGAGGCCTTGAAGTTTTGGATCCAGCCCACATGTAAGGGGGCTTGAAAAGAAGATTGCTTTTTTGACATTCATTGTGTCTTAGTAACACAAGTAAATGACCAAAAAACCCAGCGGCAGTTAACTGTCGACGTGTTTTTTAGTTATAAGCCAGCGGTAGTTAACTACCGCTGGGGGTATTTTAGTCTTTTACTTGTGTTTTTAGGAAGTATTGAAAGTCAGAAAAACAATTGTCGCTTGAAAATTCACAAGATTAAAAGGCTCACATTCATGCAAGCCCACAAATAAAAAAATCAAAAGCCCCCAAGCCCCAAAATTTATATAAACATTTTTTTAAAAATTTTGCCCAAAAACAAAAAAAAATTTACCCAAAAAAAAACTTTGAAGAGAGAAATCTGCGCATAACCTCATAAAATAAAATTCTTATTGCTGAACATTGCTAAGACATAAATTACAAAGGAATCCTTTGAGGAAATATTTCACTTTGATCCTTTAGGGAGATTATTCAAATCGGATATTGTTTAACGAGCAATGTTATATGTATAGGGTTGGTCATTTTATCTATTTTATTCTTTTGGGAGAAGCGAATCGAATTTCTATCCTTCTAAATAGTCCTTATAAACACTCCGTAGAGGGTTGACAATTTTCAAGTAGATATTGTTTAAAGAGCAATGTTATATGTATAGAGAACTCGTTATTCGTGAAATCTCACGAAACATGTTTTGAGTTTAAAAAGGAAACGTCAAAACCACTTTAGTTGCTTTAGTTCTGGATTTGACGGAAATCACCCTGGTAATGGTGCTAATCACACTTAGTCGTGATAACTTCATGATAATCATGTCGCAATATTTATCATTGTTCTTGTTTAAATAAGGACCGTTGAGGTTCCAATATGATTAAGCATGTAAGCTGAGATTAAAAGAGAAAAAATGATGCAAAAACTCTTTAATGTCTCTAGTTTTCTTCTTTAATATTTTTGTTTATTTGGTGGTGGCAAGGATGTGAATCTCAGACCTTGCATATATTATGCATTGTCTCTACCAACTGAACTAAGCTCACGAGGACTTCTTCTTTAATATTTAACCATGCACCACCTTACCCATTTGAATATTAATAAAATCTAGGGAGTTTCTTTCTTCAATAATTAACATTAGTCCCATAAATTGAGAAATGACTATTTAACATAAAAAAAATAAAAAATAATCAAATAAGATGTTCTATGAGTTGTGTCTGTAATTTCACGGTGTATCTATTTTGATATTCAAATAACTTAACTATATAAAAAAAAAATTATTACTGCCTTTGTCCTTAAGAATAAAATTCCTATTTAAAAGGAGAATTTGTCAAGTAACATAAGCCATTTCAAAATTAATAGATGTGTTAATTATTTTCCTACAAAAATATCTCTAATTAATAATTTACAGCCTTTTAGTGTTGAAATTTTTTTTAATTCAAAAACAATTTTAGAAAATCAATGTTGATAAATTTAATATTTTTTTAAAACAAAAATTACAGTGCAAGATTGCTTATTAAATTATCATAATCAATTTTATTTAACAATTATTTTTCAATAGATAATAAAGTCAAATCATCATGTAGTCTTTGATGAGACATTGTCGATCTTAGATAAAATTTTATTAATGTTAATTGTGATTAAAAATATGAATACTTTTAAGAAAATCACAAAGTTAAAAAAAGTCAATGCTATCTCAATACTAGTGTTGCTAGTCTTTCTTCTCTTCTCACTCGCACGCACACACAAGTTAAAATTATATAAAATTTTACGCTAAAGCAAGGGTAATTTATGTATCCTTCCAATGTTAATTTTTAATGATTGAGTTCAATGACATAGGATAATGGCCTAGGAAAATTATATGATCACAATGACATAGGATAATTTATGTATCCTTCCAATGTCAATTTTTAAAGTTTGAGTTCAAACAAATAATATGGATTATTAAGGCTTCCACTAATTTCACTTGTGGTTCAATTCAATTCCTTACAAAAATAATACGACAAATAATTTTTAAAATTCTCTTTAAATATTACCTGAAAATGAACTTCAGAGGAGTTGCATGGGCCGCTAAATGTGACATGGTTCAGCAAAAATGTTTTACTGGCTGGAATCAAAAGTGTTGCAAACCTATCTCTATTGTAAACATCACTCCAAGCTTTCGGAAAATCCTGTGTAGTTGAAAATAATGAGAAACCCCACAAATGAGAATAAATATATGGAAAATATACTATATACAAAGAAGAAAATGGTGGTTTTCCTTACTTGAGTATCATCTGTGCAGCCATCACCAATAGCACCATGATTCACTACATTAACAATGGTGGTTTGACTATTACATGAACAACACCATAATAATATGAAGATCAGTGTTGCAATGGAGGTAGATATGTATTTCATCCTTTGTTATTTTATTCCTAGTTGAATGAAAAAACAAAATGCTTATCAGAAATGATATTTATCTTCCATACTTTGATCCTAGTTGAGAAAACTAATAATAATCAGTAGTTATTATTCCAAACAAGAATAAAAATATGGAAAATATACTAATATACCAAGAAGAAAATTTTGAACCGGAAAAATAAATTCCTTACTCTAGAATCTTTTGTGCGGCCATCTCCAGCAACACCATAAACCACTATTGACAATGATGGTTTTTGCAGCATGTCGGCTACATGAACAACATGAAAATAATATGAAGAGTGTTGCAAAAATAACTCTCATGTCTACTATGGAGAACGTGAAAAATATTTTTTCTTTAAGTCTGATGTGGCTGCTTATCATCCTAGTGAAGTTGATTTTGGACTCTGGACTCCAATTGAGGTATATTATATATACATTTTTTAATTTCAAATCATAAAATTAAAGGATATGATCACAGTGACATAAGATCATTTATGTATCCTTCCAATGTTAATTTTTAATGGAAATATTTTTTAAAACATTGATCAATTAATTTTTAATTGGAAATATTTTTAATGCAGTATAGTAGCTTTTGTTGTGATCTTCCATAGATAAAATTTTATTAATTTCAATTGCGATTAAAAAAATTAATACTTTTGTGAAAATCGCAAAGTTAAAAAAAGTTGTTGCTATCTCATTATTAGTGTTGTTGATCCTCCTCCTCTTTTCGCATGCACACGCACAAGTCTTTCCAACAGATCCAACTTTTTTGGCTGGTTGGGCAGCTTGTCGCCTGAAAAAATAAAATAAACGAGCTGGTTAATAAAGGATTGGATGCATCTGCAAAAAAAAGAATTACATTTAGTCTCAATTATAACCAATTTTTTATATTCATTAAAAAAACGATTTTCTATATACATTTTTCTTTTGGAAGAACAATTTCCTATATACATGAAGGTCTAATTCTGAATGAAGAAAGAAAATGGAAGAAAAAGAATATCAAACATACACTACAACTTGAATTCCACCGAATTGAACCCCGGCTGTCGATTTGTCCACCTCCGTCTATGATTATGCCATCAACTGAATGAAAACCAATCCATGCTTCCCTCCTACTTGGCGCAACATTGTTTCCTTCAAGCTTTTGAATAATCAAATTATGAGTTATGCAACTTTTATAAGTAAAAGAATAAAGACCAAATTCCTACAAAATGATAGTTCAAACAAATAATATGGATTAGTAAGGCTTTCACTAATTTGGATTATTAAGGCTTCCACTAATTTCACTTGTGGTTCAATTCAATTCCTTACAAAAATAATACGGTAAATAATTTTTAAAATGCTCTTTAAATATTACCTGAAAATAAACTTCAGAGGAGTTGCATGGGCCGCTAAACGTGACATGGTTCAGAAAAAATGTTTTACTGACTGGAATCAAAAGTGTTGCAAACCTATCTCTCTTGCAAACATCAGTCCAAGCTTTTAGAAAAAGCCTGTGAAGTTGAAAATTAGAAACCCCACAAACAAAATAAATATATGGAAAATATACTATATACGAAGAAGTAAATGGTGGTTAATCCGTTACGGAGGCTTTTGCTTATGTTCAATATATAATGATTGAGGCTAACTTTGGTTGGTTAATCCGATCAATTCATTGATGGCCGGCAAGTATGATGGTCTTAATGATGATCTTGCACGTATTTCACGTGTATCTCATTACTAGCCAATGTTGTTGGTCATCCTCTCTTCTCGCACGCACGCACGCGCACATGCCTAAAGCAAAGACTTTAATGGCCTAATCGTTGAGACAACCATGTTTATTGTTGTCGTATTTAATGAAATTTGTGGGGGTTTTAATTTTCAATTACAAAAGCTTTCTGAGAGCTTGGGGTGATATTTGTAAGAAAGATAACAATACTACAACACTGTTGGTTCCATTCGGTAAAACTTGCTTGTTGAACCCTCTCAAAATTAGAGGGCCATGCAATTCAGAAATTTTAATTATCGGGGCATACTCTACTACTATAAATATTTATATAAAAATATATCAGCGTATTAGTGATTCAATAATGATATAATTATGTAACCAAAAAAAAAAATTATATAATTATGACTAAGTAAAAAATTGGTGATCGCCACAAAAGATATATCATTTTATATCCAAAAAATTAAAGACTCCCACATTTCTATGTATAGTATTTGTCTACTAATTTATGTTTTAAAATCATTGCTTATGTTTTACCTTTTAATAAAAAAAAACACTAAAACATATATCTTTTTTTATGTATGTGAATAAAAGATCGTTCAATAATTTATCTCTCATACTATTACGTATTTATGTTTTCACAAATAAAATTATTCAATAATATTTTCCGGGGACAACACTTTAATTTCTAATGTTAAAAATTGAAAAATCCGAATGTTTTTTAACAAAAATAAATTTAAAAAATACAGTTTTTTAACAAAAAAAAATTGACATTAATGATCTTATGATTTTCAATTAGAAATATTAGATAGAGTGATAAGCTATAAGAGAATATTTATATACGAAATAAAATTAGTAAGTGGTATCCAGAAGTCCTAGCTCAACTGGCAAAATGCCGAAATTGTTAGGCCAGATGCCATGACCGGGGTTCGAACCCCGGTACCTCCACTTGTGTGTGTGAGTTTATAATGGCTTTGCCATTTCGTCTATCTACCAAAAAAAAAAAATTAGTAAGTGGTTATTTGAGAGAAAAGTGACATAGCATTGATTCCATTTCAAAAATTCAAATTAACAAATAAGTAAATGTTAGAACTATAATAGTTTTATTTCATCCATTCACATTTTGAATATTTTTATTTTTTTTAAGAAGCAAAAATGATATATATATATATTAACACAAACAGAGACGTCTCTTTAGCACAAGGCGTACCAGAGACTTTGGTGATCAACACCTGAAACAACAATCTAAAATTGAACCTACTCCCAAAGGGAGCTAAAGTTTCACAATGAAGAAACATATGTTGAACACTTTCAACCTGTCCACATCCCGCCGAGCAAGAGATGTCTGCACAGATATTATGCCACGATTCAGTAAATTGATTTTGTCGGCAACCTGTCACGAAGCAAACGCCAAGCTAAAATGGAAACCCTTAATGGCACCTGGGTATGCCATATATGTTGAGATAATATTCATAAATCCCTATTTTAAGTAAGATGAAAAAATATATTTAGATTTTATTTTATAAATGAATTCTGATATTATTGTATTTAACATCTTTGTGTGAGTATTTTTTGGTTGCAGGAACATAGTCTCAAAAGGATACATTAACTTGTTCCCTAGAAATATTTGAGTCTCTCACACATGGACAAAGCAAGAAATAAAGGATAAAATGCAATTGGCAAAATTGGATAAAACTCACCCAAACAAGTGTAACACGTTGGCACACACAAGTTCAATACAATAAGTGGTTTTGGTTTTTGGTTTTGATTGTCTCCTATACCATTTCCTATCCAATCAAATATGAAAAGCAAGTACAAACAAAACTGCACTTTGAGCCGTAAAAGGATAAGAAGGAAAAAGGAAGAAAGCTTGAAATTGGAACAATTATGCATAAAACCCACACATAAGAGGACACGTGGATTTGCATGAAACATGATTGGCTGAAAAGCTTTAAACTTGGTACACGTGAGAAGAACAAATAATATCTACGTTGTAAACATATGTGGGGCCACAAGCAATTGGAATGAAAAGGAATGCCTACACGTGAGAACACAAATACAATGAGTTGTTATGCTTTGCCTCTCACACTTGGACCCACAAGCTCATACGCTCCTCACGTGGGAAGGAAGGACAAGCAAAATCTTTGGAGCAATTGTGTGCCTATAAATACACATGCTATGAGCAAGGGAAATACACCGAATTTTTGAGAAAGAAAAGAAGCATACATCAAAGAAAAATTCACAAAGCTCTCTCTCATTTTTATTCTTTAGTTCCAGTGTTTTAAAAATTGTTCTTTTGTGTTGAGCCATTTTTAGTTAAACACAATAATTTTAATTTGGTCCAAGTAAGAATTTTAATTTCTTATTGGGTTGTAAAAGCTTGTTGATAACAAGTGTGTAAAAGCAAAGGTAGATTTACTCGGTTGCAGAAAAGACCAGGAAGATATAGCAAGGGGTAAAAGTTACTCATTTGTGAAAAAGGATTAAGAAGACAGAAGAGGAGTTGTGGTTAACGTTACTTAACACAACTACCTAGTAGATAATCTCATAGTTGTGTGGGGAGTGGAAGTAGCCGGTGTTTGGCGAACCACAATAACTTTCTTATGTCATCTCTCTCTCTCTCTCTCTCTCTCTCTCTCTCTCTCTATATATATATATATATATATATATAATTTTAATTTATATTTAAAAATCACACA
>Ga0315913_1008169_pt1 | contig 12460 bp, 6 predicted proteins | sample MpolsnodulesMG_FD_207736 | JGI IMG/M metagenome (GOLD analysis project Ga0315913, IMG submission 207736) | Medicago polymorpha root nodule microbial communities from Los Angeles, California, United States - small nodules | ecosystem: Host-associated > Plants > Roots > Nodule | place: USA... | reverse complement strand
AAAAATATGTATTCAAATTTTGATTATATTAAAATAGATCCACAATACTATTTTTTTTCGAAATGTGTTAGATTATTATTATTTTGCTAAATTATTAGAAATAAAAAAAATATAATGAGGGAGTAAAGTGTAGATTTTAACATAAGAGGGGAGGAGAATGTAATTCATGTTTCTCTTAGGGGAGGGGAGTGAAATATTTTCTAATATGTTTTGAATATGAGGGGAGGGGAGTGTATATTTTAACATAAGAGGGGATAAGAGTGTAATTCAAGCATCTATGAGGAGAGAGAAGTGTAATTTACTCTTCTTTCTATAATTAACAAACGTGTTTATCACGTTTGTCTAACTAAGCATATGTTTGTTTTCGCGTGTTACAATTTTCTTTAAACGTACTAGACCCATCATCGTTTAACTCGACATCTCAACAATCCTAAAAGAACTACTTAAAAGTAGACCATTTTAACCAACCGTTGTTAACTTAAAAAGTGAAAATTACTACTATCTCATTAATTTATAGTCCCAATTCAACCAACCCCACAATTTCAAAAATCCCAATTTAAGATTTTAGTCCTAAGTTTTTATACACATGATTAAAGATCAAACCCTACCCCCATATATATATAGAGACAAAAATACCCAAAACATTAGTACAAATATAAAAAGTGCTCCTCCAATACATCCCCCAAATACAAATATTCTTTGCTGAAATAATAATACGTATATTTTTTTGTCTCGTATTTGTCAGTTGCTATTTTCTTTGACTTCAGTACTTTGACTTCTACACTCGAATCTCTCACTCTCACTCTCACTGTATGTATATATATATATATTTTTCAATTTAATCTCAGAATTATTCTTTTAATAAATAAATGTCGCTTTTTGGTTTCAGATTATTCGATTATATAAAACTTTGTTACATGCATTCATTCACTTTGAAACATTGAAGGTGCAAACCTTAAACATTGTCTCAGGTAAACCTTAATTTCTGTCACTTTTCCAACATCCATGTTTCTTTAAGTTTGTTTTTTTGAGATCACACTACATGCATGCTCAATCAAAAACTTTATTTTTTGTTAATTTGATAACTTTTTTAATGTGCTTAATTTTCATCATGTGCTAATAATGTGAATTATATTAGGGATACAATTTGTGTATTTTATTTTTGTATTGACCCTTTTGTTCCGGAGGGGCTCTGATAATCTGGAGTTCGGGGTCTGGTCAATAATTGTTTCAGTCAGGATTCTACAATTTGTGCATTTTTCTATGGTTTATTAATTTTTTTTAATTAAATAATGTTTTTTTTGAGAATGTTGATAGTTTGTGGTGTTCCCTCTTTCATGCATGTGTACTTTGATGTGTGTGTGTTTATTGGGTTTTTCTTGCATGTGTTTTGTTGCAAGATTGTTATAAGCTCAAACTTTGATGTGTGTTTTTATTGGGTTTTTCTGTGTATTTGGAAATTGATACCAGAAGGGTTTTAGGTTTTGAGAATCATTGGATAGAACAAGAACATGGCTGTTTCATCAGATGTGTGTCCAACTGAGGATGCAATCCAGGTGTTTCTGCAACATTTGGTTGATCCATTCCTGCCAGAAAAAGCTTCAGTTCGAGATAATCCCACAGCTTCTCAACAGCAAGTAATTGCTAAACAGGTGTGATTTTCTGCTTTTATTGTAATCTAATTCAAAGATTAAGCTGTGGTTTATTTAAAGGCGATACTGGTTTAAGTTACGATCTTTTTCTGTGGTTAGTTTTATTCTTTGTTTAGGTCTGTTGGAATTATTGGGGATTTTCTTTTCGCTTTTATCGTTGCCGTACTGTACAGATTGTAGTTACATTACCAGTATGTTTATATAGTTTTCACGAATGAAATGAAACTGATTGGTTATACATATTGTTTCAACTCTTTAAACAACCTTCGATCTGCGGTTAATAATATTTGACATACGTAGCTCAAGAAGAATCATGGTTTAAACAACATTTGATTAAGTTGATGTTCTAAAATAATTCCTGCCATTATCATCACCCTTTTCAAATTGAACCTTGGTACTGTAAGTTTAAGTAATAAATGTTAATTGACATTCATTCTTAACAACGGCAATTACTTAAAAATGAAAAGGAAAAAAACAAGATTTCATTATGATTTATAAGTTACAAGTCATACATATATGCTTATAGATATACAGGGATGCGTTTGGCCATCTTCTCTGGTTTGTTACTGATTTTTCTGTTTTTGAGGTTGTTGGTTTTTAGGTGCATTCTGTTGTCTTGCTGTACAACTACTACCACAGGAAACAGCATCCGGAACTAGAATATCTGCCATTTAACGAATTTTGCAAGCTGATTGTGGTTCTGAGGCCACCTTTATTGGCATATATGAAATTCATGCAAAAGATAAATGAAGTAGAGCTCATAGATGTGGAGAAGCAGCTATCATTGACAGAAAAAGGGATTATGGATGCATGTGATATCTGTAACTGTTTAGATGCATCAAAGAATGTTCCTAATATAGAGGGATGGCCCATATCAAAAGTTTCTGTCCTTTTGATCGACAGCAAGAAGGAAAACTGCTTTTTGCTGTTTGGTTCCATCACTGAGGAGGTATGGTCTGTGGTTGAAAAAAGTATAGACACCTCCAGCCAAAATCCTGAAGCCCCATCAGAAACAAAAAATACATACAAAAGGAGAAGAGTCATTAGAAAGCCTGCAAAAGATGAAGTAAAAGTTGATGAAGATAGACTTCTGCAAGTTGGGTATTCTGCTGTAAAGGAAGCTACAGGTAACCATTTTTGTTATTACGAAAAGATCGCAGTGGCATTGCAACAGCTGTAATTTAGTTTTAAGTTTGTATTTATGCATAAATTGGCATCACAGATTAAAGGAAGAATAAATATTTTCCACCTTTCCAATTTATTTTAACAAGTGATGATGTCAATATCACAAAGGTGCATTAGTACATTCGTCATGATGAATACATAGGGTTTCTGTTCCAATCTATTTGAGGTTATTGTTGTTTCAACACTTTGTTCTATCCTTCTTCCCTCTGAATAAAATTTTATTTTCTAGACAAAAGAATAAGATGTCACTGCTTCATATCTGTGCCTGTTAGTTAATGTATCATTATCTCTTAATTTTAGCTTTGACAAAGTATTTCTGATATGTGAATAGCTGATGATTTGTGTACTATGGTACAGGTATCGATAACACTGATATTATGCTTTTGGGAAGCTACACTGTCTATTCTCAAAGCAAAGAGAAGGAAGCTTCTCGCTTTTATATAATGCAGTGCTCCCAGTCAATCAATCAGGAGGTTATTAAAGTTCCCCTCAAGGATGTAATTGAAAGGTTTGTTTTAATTGTTATCGTTTTGCTATTGGCCGATTACTCAGGTCTCAAGGATGAATGGCATTAATGTCGCCAGTTTTCCCATTGATAAGATAATGAGGCCTGTTTCCGTAAGGCATTCCAGTGGAATCTTTTTTGATAATGCCAAATCAAATATACTTGTGTAGTTGTGCTCAAACTACACCTTAATGTGTCACTCACTACTAAATCAAAGTCTTCCGGTCTATTTTTTAAAATAATTTTGACAAAGGTTTTGAATAGACGTGATTATTAGCCAGTATGTTGCAATCTTATTATGAAGGTGTATGTAAGAGATCATCATAGAATGATGTCTCCTGTAATTAGGGATATGCACATTCTGTGTAACTTGGTGTATTTGTTGGTTGTTTGGATTTAGTTCTTTGAAATTTGTCCCTATACTTTGGAATAATCTGATAATCACAAAGAAGTAAAACAGATAGTTAATAAACTTGGCATATGCTTCTGATTAACATTTACATCTTTTTTTTTTGCATAGCTTGCAAGGTCCTTTGGTCAAAAGGAGTTCTAGCAGTTGGACGATCACTCCAGTGGTGGTTTACTTCCATGTGCTTCCTTATTCTGAAGTTATCTCACAGGGGATTTCTAGGTTGGTGCGATTCTCCTTTTTGAAAAACTCTGTTTATGCCAATTTAGCAGTAGTTTGCTCATTATATTCCATAAGTGATGCTATTTTAGTTTATGCTTCATGACTTCATCAAATATACTTATTGACTGAAGCTCATAAGTTTGGAAACCCGTGAGAACTGAGAATAAGGGGAAAAGTACGACTAATATGTGCTATTTACAACCAATTTTAGTGACAACGATTACACGTAGACCGTTGTAAATTATAAGCACTTCTAAAATACTGATATCATGGCACCTTTGGTGTGAGTCTATGTTGGTGCTTTTACATTTTTAAATACAAATTGTGGGATTTGCTAACTACCTCAATTATTTAAAAAGCTTTGTGGTTCTTCTATCTTCAAGCCTTGATCCCTAGTCCCTACAGTATTTAAAGAGATTCTTTAGTGTAAACATTTTTTCTTAGAATTATCATCTACTAAGGTTAATGTATGAGAATCCTAAATACCGTTGGACCCTGTTGCTCGTACAGTCTCACTTGTATGGCTGCACGCTTGCATGGGTTGAAGAAACGGATTTTAAGCTCATCCATTTAGTGTCCGTATCAAAGCCATTATACATAATGTTTCTCTAGTCATCGCTTCCATTTTATATTTTCTTTGACAACTTTTTGTGTGATATATTGTGGCTAACTACTTGTGTAATATATTTTACCTTGGCAGAAATAAATTCTCATATAGTTTACCAGATTTGAGGGTAGTGGAGAAAAATATAATGGCCGACAGCCCTGAAGTGACAAAGTCCTATATAAGTAAGGACTTGGATTCTGGTATTTATAGTAAACCAAGTGAGGGTGATATTGAAATGCATGAGCAGAAAGAGAACAATGGAAGCTGTACACTTAGACCATGTGATTCTATCATGGAGACCCATGAAATGGATGTGAACAAATCTTCAATTTATCCATCTCAAAATAAAGAAAAATGCCAGAAGATCACCAATGCTATGCAATTTGGTGAACATCAAGAAAAAAACAATCCATCTGTGCAGTTTAAATCCAATGGCTCTGCCAATGCTATTCAGGTCTGGGACTATTTGTAGAAAGTAGTAGCAAAAACACTGTCATGTTTATTATTGCAGTCTAAAACTGTTTATATAGGAGAGATTTCACAATATCTACCCAAAAAATTTATAACGCCGGGTTGCCCCCTTTAAATCTATCCGAAAAATTCTTTTGGTATGCATGGCTATGCTCTTGGTTTCTTATACTTCAATCGAAACATTTAGCTATAAATTTCATATTGTATTATCAAGTTCAGTTAAATTGATTTTTTAAAGATTTCAAAGGATCATCATAATCGTGTTTCTGATCAAAAAATAGTTTTCTAAATGAGCTGCATTTCAATGTTTATTCTTAGAAATCGTGGTTGGGCCTAACACAACCTCACAAAACCGGCTTGTGAGGTGAGGATTGCCCCCACTTATAAACACATTGTCAGGCCAACTCCTATCCGATGTGGGACTCTTAACACACCCCCTCATGACCAACACTATTGGGCTTGGTTCGTGAACACAAATGGTGGGTGGCCCGATAACGAAAACCTGATAGCAGGTGGCCCAATGGATCTTGAAGAGGCTCTGATACCATCTTAGAAATCGTGGTTGGGCCTAACACAACCTCACAAAACCGGCTTGTGGGACTCTTAACACACCCCCTCATGACCAGCACTATTGGGCTTGGTTCGTGAACACAAATGGTGGGTGGCTCGATAACGAAAACCTGATAGCAGGTGGCCCAATGGATCTTGAAGAGGCTCTGATACCATCTTAGAAGTCGTGGTTGGGCCTAACACAACCTCACAACACCGGCTTGTGAGGTGAGGATTGCCCCCACTTACAAACACATTGTCAGGCCAACTCCTATCCGATGTGGGACTCTTAACATTTATAATCTCATCGTAACAATGCTTTTAAATGAGATGCCTCTCAATGCTTGATTCATTTGTTTATTAATCTAGCTGAGTGTCATTGCTTTGGCAGGCTATGAAGATTGACTCGACAAGGATGCTCAACGGTAAAGGTGGAGTCAACAATATTGCTTCTTGCAGCAAACTTTGTGCTAATAAGCCAAATACCTCATATGAAAAAGACACAACAGGTGCATGTACTCCAAGTTCAAATCATTCTAACTCAGATAAAGAGAAACCCCAAACTCTTCAAGATTCAAAGAAGAGACTGCGAGCTGCTATATCTTCTCTAATAAGAAAGAGGAATGAGCTGGTAAAACTTTTTGCATTGCTTTTTTCTTTCTAATGACAATAATGTTTTATACTCTATACCCATTTCAGTAGCTATGCATGTGCACTTAAATACGAATATACTTTTTTGTGGAAAGTCAGTGAGATAGAAACAAATACAGAATAGAGAAAATAGAGTGACAGGGTGGAGTCTGTACATTATTGACAAAAAGGTGATGAACAGGGAGAATCTTCCCCCAGAGTTTTCCCTTACGACCGAGCTATTGCTCTTTCCAAATGAATGAATACCTCTTAGTTACAGTGGATGGATCCCATATATAACTATCTGTTCATATGCAGCCTACTTACTAACTACTCCAATAACTAACTCAACCAACTCCTTTTATTCTGACATGTGTAAGACTTGCCCATTTTTTACATATAAGAATATCGAGTGGCACATAGTTTACAATTTACACTCCCATGCAATGTATGCCAAATGTTGTAATGTTATTATAGTCAATATTCTTTGGACCATGACAGTAGTATTCTGCTTCTTTCACCCATTGACTGCTCTCTCGGTCATACATTACTGGTTTAACTTAATTTTGAAATTAACTTCTCACTGCTACTTTTGAATGCCAAAAAAATTATATTTGCACTCATCTTAGACTTATTTATATCATTCAGGCCCTTCAGCAGCGCAAGATAGATGGTGAGATCGCTAGTGTTGATGAACAAATTCAGAGAATGTTAACTGGTATGCTTTCCTTACACTGTTGTTCTTTGTTTTGCTTCCTGGGTTCATTATTCTATCAGTATGACTTTTCTCCCTTTATTGTGTTTCTTGGAGTGTATCTTCTCTTTGTTGTTTTTTATAATAGTTTTACTTTTCTATTTCAAACACTCAAGCAGATCTGATCCTAGTTTAGGCATTAGTTACTGGCTTCTAATATGCACTTTGCCCTAGTTCACAATTAAAACCAGTCGTATGATTCTGTAGTGTTAATTGGCAAGGCATTGGTTCAATAAATTCCACAGTGCTTCTTTTTTTCCATGAAGAATGTATGGGGTTGGGATCTCATGAACTCAACTATTTTCTTTTTGGGGGATATGGTGGTGCCAATTAAAAGAGTGAAAAGCAAATGTTCTTTCAGGGTAAGGTTTTGAGAGACCCAAGAACATTTTAATGACATGTGAAATGAAATGACTAAAGGAATTCAAAATATAGCCAAAGAAACACTAGGAGAAGTGAAGGGGTTTCAGCTTTGGGTTAAAGAGAGTAAAGGTTTTTGGTCATTGGGGACATTATACAACAAAAGTTGATGGTTAAAAAGTAGTGTTATAAAACATGATATTTTTTTAAAAATGAAGAAAATTGAAATAAATATAAAGTAGCTAAGCAAGACAACAAGAAGGCGATAAGAAATAGACAAAAGCATTTGAGAGTTTATACCAGTTCTTAGGCATTTACAGGGAACGGATTAGTCAAAAAAAGGAGGGAACATAGTATCTAGAGTATTATTTTTAATACTTCATAATGAAGAACACAAATATTTTTTGAACTTCAATAGACTTAACATGAGTGATGGGATCAAAATTACTTCTACTACTGAAGAATTTGATAATCTGAAGTGAAATTTGAAGAGGATCAGAAATGGTAATGACATAATTTAAATGGATTAGATGATATACCTATTGCGGTATGCAAAGGGTTAGGAGAGAATGTAAAAAAATTGTGCAGTAAAATGTAAGAAAAAAAGTTCTTTATTAAAGAATATGAATGTACATGGAATCTCCATTTGATAGAACCTAGCAAAAATTACCTTTAGAAACCCTCTCCCAACTCCCTTTTCCTCTTCTTTTTCCCTCCAACTGCGACCAAACTAACTGACAACTGTTAGTTAGCTCCTCTGACTAACCCATTCTCTAACTCAGACCTACATTTACTCTTTGTCCAAGTCAAAGATGAATAACCATTGATTTTATTTTGTGTCTTGTTGATACACGTAGATGGGAAAGATGACTTTGTATCAATGATAGAATGCATTATGGAAGGCTGTAATGATGTATCGGTAACAAATCAAGAAGGGATAAGTGGACAGCAAAGCTTCCCCCTTAAGAGGAAAGATTTGTCAGAGGCACAAAGTTCATGCAAGGCAAGACATTCCACTTGCTAATTTTTGCATTTGAATTTTTTATGACTAAACTAAACCCGGAAACATGGTTCGATGCATTATCTGTAATACATCATATATTAGGGCTATGACTGTATAGTTTTGTTCACACAGGATTAAATGGTTATTTTAAATTTCTTGGAAGCATTGTTGCTGGCTTAGACCTAAATATGATATAATGCTGAAACTGAAATAAATCAATTTAAAAAATAAATATGTTGGGTGTAGAACCTAATTAATAGATGCAAGTGGAGTGCTACCAACACTCTTTCCACCATTTTTTCACTATTAGCTGAAATTCATGAGTCCCATGAATTTATTTGGAATCCATATCCAAAATAGTGTGATCCACATAAATTTCAACCAATAGTAGAGATAGTGCCGTAGCACTTCTCATTCTCCTAGATGCATTGATAAATAATCAAGAAGAAACAATGCATTATATTATAAAAAAGTTTCTTATGACACAATTAAAGGGGAAATATATAGCTTTACTAACAAAGCACATTGATCCATATTCACACCCAGACAACTAAATTAATTTCTGTCAAAGTCTTGAATTATGGAGGCCTTTTAGTGATGGATATAAATTAAAAGATTATTTTTTCTTGGCGGGGCTGGGGCTGTTTAACAAAGAAAATACATGTTTTCATATATGCATGCGTGCTTGGTTTTATCTTTGCAAATGCACGCATTAACAAAAGCATATGGTGGAGATGTTATTTATCAGTGCAAGTCTTCAAGCATAGTTCTTGTTATGGGCAAAGATATTTCCATAGACTGCTGCCTGGGAATTTAATCATTTTTAGTTTATGTTGTATACTTCCGTATGAAGCTCTAATTTGACATATTACTTATATTTTGTGGCTTTTTTTCCTCGTGTGACAGTTTTCGGGTATATATATTTTGGGAATGATCTATTATCTTATGAAACATATGCTAGAATCCATAAAATAAAATGCTACAACATGACTTGTCATTACATGCCAATCATCTCCTTTATCTTTATTGAAAACAACTACTTAGAACTCCCTTTATCTTGCAGGATCTAGATGGTGTATGTCATGAAAACAATTGGGTCCTACCAACTTATCATATTTCTCAACCAAACGGTAAGACTCTCTAGATGCTAGATTGTCAAGGTTTAAAAAGTTTATTGAGAAATCCAAAGGATACAAATTTGTCAAGTTTAAAAAATATTATTGGAACTGCTAAATTAGTTATCTGAACGAAAACTCGACAACTTTTGCTACAATAACCTAAGTGGTTAACGCGGTTCAAAATATACAGTTAATTACGTTTAGTGTAAGGTTGAGGAATATACTAGCTGTCAAAACTCAATAATTAATGTAACTTCATTAACCACGAACTTGGATGTGATTAATCACAATCTTCAGGGTTCTAATCTACATGTAGTTGAACACCTGAGAACTATTAACCACATTTAAATTTGTGGTTAATGAGTTTCAGCGCTTGGTATATCCATTAACCATCTACTGAAAATAATTAATCACTTATTTGAATTGTGTTAACCACATAAAAAGTTGTCACTAAAGTTGTCTAAATTTGGCGGTACAAAAATAATTTCTCTTCCAAAAAATCATCAAACGTGTAGCAGCGGGATCAACCTTTTATTTATCTGATTCTTTAATCTAGTTGTAGAATCTGTCAGCAGCATAAATTATCATGATAAATCAAGTAATGCATTATCAACAACATTTTTTTTTAATTATATTTAATGAGATACAGTTGAAATTTTATCATTCCACTTATCGTTGCACTTTCGATTTACCTTAAGATACTTAAAATGTCTATGATAATTGATAATATTATATTTCGTATCCTGATCTGCATTATCATTTCGTTTTGATTGGTGTTTCTTTTGAAGGTGGATTCCAAGCCAATGTAACTGTCAATGGAGACAAGTTTAAGTGTTCCGATGAGGGTAACTTGTGTTCCACTCCTCTTGAAGCAAGAGAATCAGCTGCTGCTAAGATGTTGAATAAACTGAGAAGTATGGGAAAATTAACCAAGTAATGTTGGAAGCATATAAATGTATGCTTCTGTAGTGGCTCGGTGTTTGCCTCTAGTGTAGAATATTAACAATGTGTAGAAAACTGCATGGTCATAACTTGTCGTTGTACTCTATGGATTCATCGATGACCATGTGTAATGCGAATTAGTCAATCAATCTGTATTGCAGTGATTGGCTTATCACCAGTGCAGTGACTAGAAAGGATTATCACTAGTTCTCAGCATGACTTCATGTTCGTTCAGTTACAATGTCATTCCTAGAAAAAATTAACTTGGTATTGACTTCGTAGTGCTATTATCTTGCAGGGTTTGGCTTCTTTTGTTTTTACCGCTAAATATTACGAAAAAAGTTTCAAAAAACTACAAGGAAACAGAAAAGCAAAAGTTTTTTTTTTCTTCCACACTATGGCCCCGTTTGGATTGACTTATTTTGAGCTTATGTGGGCTTATCTACTTCCATAAGCCTTTTTAAAGGTGTTTGGGTAAATAAATAAAAATAGCTTATCATAGTTTCATAAGCTGCTTATGCCATGTTTTAATAAGCCTAAATTTTCAGCTTACCCTCTGGCTTAACAAGGAGCTTATGAAATTATGTAACCTCCTTCGATTCTCTCTGGATCCACTTTTTCAAAACATATATTTTAATTATAATGTTAGTTATCTTTGGTGGTGCATGAGTAACAAAATTACTATATACTTATTTTACTAAATTAACACACGTAACAAAGTTTTTTTTTTAAGAAAGATTTTTATTATTTTTTTGTTATGTAACAAAATGAAACTGAATATTAATATTTTTCTTATATGAATATTTTTTTTGTTACGTAACTATATACTTATCTAATGTTAATTTTGTCTTATATAAATATTGATAATTTTTTTTAAGGACGAATATTGATTATACTATATATATAATTATAATTAATATATTATAATATTGTTTTTTACATCTTGATTAATTTTATTAAAAAAAATCTTGATAATTGTGGTTCGATTCTTTGATTTTTTTGTTAAATTAAAAATATTTAAAATTTCAATAATTGCTTATGTAATATTACATCCAAACACTTCAATTTATGTAAGTACTTTTTAGTGTACATATCCAAACATAAATAGCTTATCAAGTATAAGAGCTTATGATGTAAGCTCTAATGTTATAAGCCCTAATGCTATAAGCATCTATATAAACTGTTTATTCAAACGGGGCCTAAGTATATAACAATTTTGTTACTCATGCTCCGCCAAAGATAACTAACATTATAATTAAAATATATGTTTTGAAAAAGTGGATCCAGAGAGAATCGAAGGAGGTTACATAAATTCATAAGCTCCTTGTTAAGTCAGAGGGTAAGCTGAAAATATAGGCTTATTAAAATATGACATAAGCAGCTTATGAAACTATGATAAGTTATTTTTATTTATTTACCCAAACACCTTTAAAAAGACTTATGGGAGTAGATAAGCTCACATAAGCTCAAAATAAGCCAATCCAAACGGGGCCTTATTGTCTTTTAATTAAGAGTTTAAGTTAAATTTCACTTGTTTGGGCCATAGTCATCTAACTTTTCTCATCTTACAAAATAGTGATTCATAAGGCAGGTTGAAGATGACAACTAGGGTACTCATAAAAGAATGGTGAGTAATTTATCTCAACCAATAAACATTCATATTTTTAAGTGGCATCCATGAACTATCTTGACCCCACCAATAAATGGCTCATTTTCATTGATTGATGGGTAAATTACTCACCATTCTTTAAAGGTAATCTAGAAAAAACTCACCCGAAAGGCATTGCATTTCTTATGAGAGCACAGACTCTTGTTTGTTAATGTATTTCTTATACATAAATAAAATATAACATTCATTTTTTTTAATAAAAAATATAACATTCAATTTGGTCTCATAAAAAAAACTCAACTTATAATCCTCTAAAATTAAATGCAGTACACTTTTGTCCTCGGTCTATTTTCATGGACTAATGATCATGAACAGTCGTGTTACTTGAGCCATCAAAATATAGACATTTTATTTGTATCATGTGTGTTCGTATCTAGGAGTGTT
>Ga0315913_1008168_pt1 | contig 12460 bp, 3 predicted proteins | sample MpolsnodulesMG_FD_207736 | JGI IMG/M metagenome (GOLD analysis project Ga0315913, IMG submission 207736) | Medicago polymorpha root nodule microbial communities from Los Angeles, California, United States - small nodules | ecosystem: Host-associated > Plants > Roots > Nodule | place: USA... | reverse complement strand
CTAAGTGTTCCACTTGCAAGGGTTGATCCAAGAACTTGTGATATTATATAAGCCGGTACCTGCAAGATTATAGATTCAAGAAAAACTCAACAATTTTTTTAGACAAATTAGTATAATTAAGTACACTATTTGGATAATATGCAAAAATTTAAACGCAAAGGAAAAACTTTAGGAAGAGAAATTTCAATTGAAGGTCAACTCAACCATATTATGAATGCAAAAACGGTTGTATACATAAACGGAAAATGACACAAATAGAGCATGGTTTGGCTTTTTTTTTATATAAGTAAAATCAATCCTATCAAACGTCAAAAAAAATAAAAATAAATCATATTTTTAAAATTTACAATTTTAATAATTCTTAAGGAGCTAACACGAGTAATTTTCAAGAAAATTCAAGTGTAATAACTATTTTTCATGTACCACATCATCTAAGAAATTATTGAATAAATGTGCACCACCATAGTCACGCGTAGCATTGTTTTCAAAATAAAAAACTTATCTGCTCCAAAGTTGGGTCCGTAAAAGTTCATGTATAGCTAGTCCATATTTTCAATCAAATACATGAATTTTTGTTATCCAAGCTTTTTCATATAAATAGGACACGACGAAGTATAGTTTTAGAACACGGCTCACCTGTTTAATGGGGAACCTTTTGGTTGAAGCATGAGCAATGGTTACATCAGGATTGAAATGAGCACCAGAGATGTGACCAACAGAGTAAACCAAAACCATAACAGTGAGGCCCCAAACAATTGAGATCCCAGGATGTGTTACCACTTTTTCGTTGTCAAGGTTCACCACAACAGCAGCACACCCTGCAAATATCAAGAAATACGTCCTCACCACCTCTGCTACCAACTACATTTAACATAATACAAATCAAACCATTTTAGTTTAACATTTCGATTCAATTTTAATTTAATATATATCGGGATAAATCATTAATTTAATCTCTAATTAAATCTTTAAAGCATATAAAAAAACAATAAATATTTTTAAATATTTAAAATTCGTCTCTTTAATCTTTGTTATTAAAATATTAGGAATTAATATAATAAACTTTTATATACTTTAGAGACTAAAACGACGAAATTTGTTTACTTTAAAAATAAATTTAAAGATGATATTTTAGAGACTAAATTCATATTTATAGTTATTATCAACAAAATAAGTTATGTGTAGAGTGGTTTAGAAGATACACACCTTCTGCAAAAGGGGCACATAGTCTTGGATGCATGAGTCGTCACAATTTTGGGAGGCATCACCATTTACATTCAAAAACATTTCATAGTTTCCATTGCTTGATGAATGATCAGCCATATCACCAACAAAGAATAAGGATGAAGAAAAGAAATGAAGTGAAAAGAATGCTCTACTTTGTTAAAGTAGCTAAGAAATGAAGTATTGAATTAAGAGAGCTGCCCCAATTTATTGGCACACAAAAGTCTAGAAAAGAGGAAGGGGAGAATATAGAGATTCAGAATTTCCACATATGGAAAATAAATTGGATTAAATTACCAGTCTTTTTTGTGAAAGAAATAAAAATAATAATAATAATAATAATAATTTTCCCTAAAAAAAAAAATTAATAATAATTTTAGACAAATTTCTTATCATGCATAACCTTTTCCACGAATAATTTGTTTTTTATGGAAATAAATTATTGTGTATACTCTTTTAAATAGTCCCATAAGAGATAAATTCAACTAATGAAGTCATTAAATCAATTTATACAATTCAAATATAAAGAAAAGTAATATTTTGTCTTTTTTTAACCTTCAGGTTTTTAAATGAAGGGGTCTAGTAATTAATAATAATTATGCATAATATATATACAAGGTCCGGGGTTCGAACTTCGAACACCATCAAATCGTAACAAGTAAGGTCGGATCTACAACTCTTTCATTTAAAAATCGAACTATATTCCTTCAAACAATTCATCGTAGAGAAAGCTAATTAACCATAGATATTTATTAAAGTAGTATTATTATACTTTGTAGCTTGTGGGTTGTGATTGTGGATGACATTGTAGATTTAGATTATTATGAGATGGCGTGAAGGGATAAGAACTCAAAATTCTTACCTAGAAATAAAAACGATAAGAACTCAAATTATAGTACATGGAATGAATTGTAGATTTAGATTTTTTTTCTTTTTTTGAAGGAAGATTTAGATTATTATTAACTCTCATTCATCGGTTGCTATGTGATAAGCACATAATTATTTTTTCCTCAAAAAACAAAACACGTAATTATTTTTCCTTTGATAAATCAAATCCCACGAGATTTTTTTTTTAACTATATAAGAACATTCTGAGTAGAAACATCCATCGTCATACTATGTGATAAGCACTTTTTCAACAATGTTCGGGAATTTTATTTGGTAAAACTTTCATATCATTATTACCAAAAAAATAAAAAATTTCATAGCATTTTTTTTAAAGAAACTTTTATAGCATTTATTACTTATATTATAGTACTGCTATGAAATGAATTAGCTTAGTTGCACATTTATTCCTTTTATTATTTAATTATTTTAACCCTGCGATTTTTAACCGAAAATGAGTCATAGTAAACTGAAGTTCGGTCGAAAAGTGAATAAAGTCTAACCAAAAAATTGTTTCATTTATAAATCAAACTCGAGTTCTTCTGAATAATTCGTCATTTACTTGAGTTCATTAATCACTTAATTTTTTATTCATTTTATTTCAGTGTGACCAAATGATCAATTATACTTTTTGCCTAAAAAAAGAGCACTTAAACTTGGAAGCAAGAAAAAAATAGAGCAATTATACTCCTTAAATTTTTAAATCCTATTATGATCCCTAATAATATTAATACAACAATGAGGTGGTTGATAAATTGAGAAAGTAAAAAAAGGATTTGATTCTACTTATGGTTGAATTTGAAAAGGCGTATGTTTATGTTGATTGGCCATGTTTAGAAGCTCTAATGGTTAAAATTAATTTCCCAATGTTGTGGAGAATGACGATTATGTAGTGTGTTACTACTGCAAATGATACTCATCGATAAATGTAAAAAAACATGAGACAACTAATTTTTAATAAAAATTGAAACGGCAAAAATAATATATTTTTAAAGACAAAAAATATATAGTTTGTCACTCACGTTAGGGTTAACACACTAGTATATTAGGAAAAGGCACGAAAGTTGACCAACGACAACACAAATTCAAAAGCAGTAAAAGTGAGGGTATCGATCAGAGTTTATGCATGGCAATGGCAATGGCAAGCGCAAGTCTATACCGGAGAACCCTTACTCCGCCCTCAAGTGAGTTCGCTTTGCCGGAAGGCAAGGAAATCTTCACTGAAGCTCTTCAGACATAATTATCTTTGGTATACTAACATGTGTCTAACTGTTGATAATTAACAAGTTCGCGGAGATGGTTCAATGATTCGATGTTGGACTTATGTGAGCCTTTGGATAAGATTAAATCACAAGGCATTGCATTCGGAAAAGTTGCGTGCTTGGCTCGATGTAGTGGAGCTAAAGTTAAACCCTTTCGATCTGATCAAAGCAACATTCATGATTTCTGCAATTGTCAAATTATGTCATTGTGAAAACCTTTTTTTAGTATTGGTGAATACCTTTTGTTAGTATTGAAATTTGAAAAATGGGTAACATTTTACTATCTATACGATTTTCATCTTGTGTGACATTCTTTCTTTTGACTCTCATTCAACATAAGATATCTGGAAAACAGAACTCTAGAAGATGATCATTGTTTGAAATTATCTAGAATAATATATGATGATTTGCTGGTGATACCCTCAGTTTTGGTCAAAATTCATAAGGTCCAAAACCAGAAATCTTCAAATTATAAGGATGAAAACTAAAAAAAATAAAAAATACATGATGAAAAACCATAAATAGCCTATATTACAGGTAGTAAAACACTATTAACCCTAAATTATAAATGTACCATTGCTAGTGAATTTTTAATAGAAGGGACAGCAATATGTTTCACTGTAAAATTATTGTGGTAAATTTAGCTAGAATATACTCTTCCGTCTCACATTAAAGTGTGACGTTTGAAATAGTTACTTGTTACTGTATATCTACACATTTAACTACTCCACCAACTACTATATTAATAAGGGTAATTTAGTTAATGAAACATATTTTATCATAGAAATTTGAACACTTATAGATTTTCTTAACAAGTGTGCATAACCACCTTGAAAGACACTTAAAATGAAATGGAGAGAGTAGTCTCTTTTCCTGAAATTATGTTAGTCAATGAAGAATCTTAGCCATCCATGCATCATGTTAAAGTTATGGAGTGCCATTGGGAGTTCAGGGATCCTGCTCTTTACTATCTCTTTTCCCTCCTTGTAGGAACTTTTATGTGATGTTTGAACCTTTATACTATTCAAATCAACAAAAACTTTTACATTTTCATTGTTTGTGTTGTTTATGCTTCAAGCAAATCATTTTCCCTTGTAGACTACTATAAATACTTACTTTATGATTATCTGCAGAGTTGTAGACATGAAGGTTGGAGACTTGGAGTAGTGTTGCCAAATTTCTACTGTTATTGCTACAAATAGAAAAGAATTCATGGATAATGGATTACTTCACATTATTTTTTAATGTAGGGTTTATTCCAAAATTCCCTCTAAAAAGTTACTCTACATTATTGTAGTGAAAAGTTAGTTATTGATTAAAATGAAGTTAGTTGATCATATCCAACCTATATCATTTGGGATAAGGCTTGAGGCTGATTTAATGTTTACCATTGCCTAATATAGCGTAAAGGTACCATTTCGCTTGATTTCATAATCTGTCATTTTGCTTTTGTCCAACCCCATATTCTTAGTCTCACAATTCGATGTGGATACATTTAAGGTACGTTGTTCTTGATTTTAATTTCTTCTTCGTTTATGTTATTTTAATTGTTCATCACTTAATTAGTTTCTTTTATCTAATAATTTTTGTTTGATTCTCATGTTTATTATTTTCGGTTGCAAGAAACACTTTTTATTTTTTTTATTTGTTTTTGAATAGTAGCTATATATGATATAGTCTTCTTACTTCTTTTTGGTGCTTTCTTGATGATTATTCTATATAGTTTTCTAAAAATATATGAACTTTATCATAGAAATTAGATAGTAATTCATTTCAATGAGTTTTGTATAGAATCGGAAAGAAAAGTTACATTCTTCAAAAGGGGCACAGAGTCTTTGATGCTTGATTCTTCACAATTTTTTTAGGCATCACTGTTTACATCTAAAACTACCTCATGATGAATTTCATTCCTTTCTGAATTATCAGCCATCGCTGACAAAAATAAATATATACTACATATATTTTTTATATGAAGCTGAAAAATGGCGCAAGAAAAGGATATCATTGATCATTCCGCTATTAACAATCAATCGATGAGAAAAACTATTTTATAGGCACCCAAAAGTCCTAAATAGGGAAGAGCATACTTTTGATTATATTGAAAAGTTACTTTGAGTAGCTATATTGTTTCTTAAACATTTTATATTTTAAATTGTGTTGACATTCATACGACACAATTCCTTTGTTAGAGTAAACAATATAGTAATGCCCCTTATAAAGAACTTGACATTATTATGTGAAGAAATTGAAATCAATCCATAAGGTGAAAGTTTCGAATTTCAGTTTTATAAGATGTCAAATTTAAATTTTGATATAAACATGAACACTCCTCAAGTTAGATGTGTCTCGATATCAGATTCACAGAAATGACACAACTTAAACACCAATCGTGTCATTTTCTTAAATTATTATCGATGTCAACGCATTAATGTATGTGTTTGTGCTACATAGCAAATACACTTTAATTAAAAACAAATACCAAGGTTAAGACAAAAATAAGAAGAAACTTCGTATTTCCATTAGTTGGGTTATTTGTCACACTTGGACCCTAATTCAAGGTGATATTAAAAAGAATAATTATGAATTTGCTTTCATTTATAATCACTCAGCTCCCTTGCTTCCTGCACCTTTGAGGAATGAAGAACTCTTGGTGAGCTCACGCACTGGCTTATTTGTGATTCTGAGGAAAGTGTAGGTCCATGTACCAGCCAAAGCTCCTAGAATAGGTGACACCATATATATCCATATGCCTTTATATTCATGGTGCACAATAGCTGGCCCTAAGCTTCTTGCTGGGTTCATTGATGCTCCTGTGATGGGCCTGTCAAATATATTTTCACTCACAAGTTAGATTTTATTTTAACCTTTCTCATAATAACATGTCACATATTAATTTTATTAAATAATAATAATAATGTATATTCCTGGAGCAAAGCATGCATTTTATGATATAATATATGAAAAGGTTTAGAGATCAATACCCCGCAAACAGCACATTCAGTATAACCGTAGATCCAACTGCAAGTCCAGCCAATTCACCAATCTAAAGCAATAAATAATATGAATAAACAAAAACTATTTGGTTAAATAAGCATAGAATATATTTATACATCTAGTCAATGAACTTTTTATTGTTGAAAGAAAAAGTCAATTTTATTTCGGCAAGGTGATTTTTCATCTCATATAATTTATTAGCATATCTTAAATCTTAATCAAAATGTTTAATAGACATATAATTATCAATTAATATTATCAACAAAGCATTTTTTTTTTTAAAAAGATTACCGCTCTATTATCAGTGGCAACTCCAGAAATGATGAACATAAGGAAGAAAGTGATAATAAATTCAACCACAAAAGCTTGAAGATCAGAACCAGCAGGAAGTGTTCCTGCAAATTGATTTTCCTTGCCATTGAATATAAGTTTGAGAACTCCACTTGCAAGTGTTGAGCCAACGACCTGAGCAATTATATAAGCTGGTACCTGCAAGACAAAATTAAATTCAAAGTTAATAATGTTCCTAAAAAGGTTGTTCTCATCGTAGGATCTCTCATTTCACTCACTCTCTATTTCTCCGTCCTTCCACGTTATGTGTCTCTCTCTCTAAAATTTAGAGAAAATATGAAGAGAGAGAGATATTGACATATATCGTGGAAGGGAGAAGGTAAGGGTGAGTGGAAGAAAATGATCCAATTCGGTCATATAGGCCCAGACTCGCTTTGGTCCATACTCTTCGCACCTCCCATTTTGCTACTACATCGAGCAAATGTTTAGATCTCCTAAGTCTGTAACGCCTCCTCTGCGTGCATTCAAGATGCAATGTTCGACTATTTTAGACCCCATCGTCTATAATCTTCAACAGATGGCTCTCCAACCATCACTCTGAGGATCCTATTTTCTCAACTATAAAAGAGTACATCCCATGTCCTCCAATGTACAATCTTCTAACTCCAAATATTCAAAACTCTTGGCTCTCATACAGATTTGAGCGTCTGAGTGCCTCTTACAGTTACAGGCACCCCCACCGTTTCAACCACCTACAAGCTCGTCAAGTGTCGTACTTCTGATCACCTCCGATCAAATAACTTAAGAGACGGTGTGAAAATTATGTTTGTCTTAATATGAATTATTGGGCATTGTGTTTGGTGATTTACCTGCTTCAATGGAAACCTTCCGGTGGTAGTGTGAGCAATGGTGACAGCGGGATTGAAATGAGCACCAGAGATATGACCAATAGAATAAACTAATACCATAACAGCAAGTCCCCAAACAATTGAAATTCCAGGAAGTGTCACTACTTTATCATTGTTAAGGTTCACCACCACAGCAGCACATCCCGCAAATATCAAGAAGAATGTTCCCACCACTTCTGCTACCAACTATACTCAACAACATCCATGTTTTTAGTCAGAAGATCTAATTAATTAACAATAAACAACAATTAATTTATTGAAAGATAAACAAAATCACCTTTTGCAAAAGAGGAACATGATCATCAATGCTTGTGTCGTCACATTTTTTTGCTGCACCATCGTTTACATTCATAACCACATCAAGATTTCCATTGCTAGCTGAAATATCACCCATGTTTAATAATGAATATGTGAGGATAATGCTAAGAAATGGATACAGAATATTGGTATGCTTTTTTTTTTTTTTGTTGCAGCAGGAGTAGTGAATGAAGAGTTGAGAGAGCACAACACATTTATAGAAAACCAAAAATGTCTTAAACTAGAAAGTGCAGCAAGAACATATTAGATATTTGACTAAACAACCTTTTTGTTGGCTTACGTGTATATTTATTTTTGGATACATGACGTGGGAACCTAACTTGTAGATAAAATTTCATCTTATTTTGGATATACTTGCGCAGTTATCAATCAATCTAAACAAGTTCAAACATAAGACAATCCATTAACAAGAAAATTCAAACACAAATTAAAAAAACACCACATACAACTTTTTCCACAAAAAGACGGTTAATATAACAACAAACGAAAAAAATAAAAATGTCCCCTTATGAAACACTTATAAGTTATAACAAATAGTAGTAATAAACAAAATAAGGTAACAACTTTTGTCATCATTTCTACGCAAAATCAAGACATTTGAAGAGTTTCAACACGAATACACCGAAGAAAAGAAGCTAGTCATTGGTGAAATTAAGTACATCATCCCTTTTCAAATTCTTTGTTCTCACAAAATGTTGTTTTCCTTTTCCCAAATATCTGACATAGGTATTGGATTTTACCATGTAAAATTTGCACAAAAATTTCCTAAGGATTCATCTTGCAGCGAGGGCTGTTCCAAACAATTTAGAGATCCAGTTGTAATTTTGAAAATTTTTATTTAAAAAGAATTGAAAAAAAAAATCCAACATCACTTATAGTGATATATGTGAGCATTGCATCAAAAATAACTTTTACGCTTTTACATACGGGCAAAGAGACACTTACTGATGGACAATGAATAATTGACAGTAAAATTGTTGTCTTCTAGACATTTAGTGACATGTTTTGTTTGTAGGTAAAAGTGATATTTTTTAATCTTACACCCCAACAATTATACCTTTGTCCCTACAAATATTTGAGGCCCCTATAAATTGTAGGTCCAACTCCATTGAGCTCCTTGCTACGTCTAACGTGAGTTAACTCACGTTGAAAAATGCATTTGCGAGAGTTAACTCACGTTCGACTTTTTTACGGGAATGAGCAATTCTAAATGGGAGAAACTATAAAATGACAAACACATTGAAAGCTTGTTCAACTAATTTTGAATTGGAATTAACTTATTTTTCTGTGCAATAATTTAGTTTGATTAATACTTTGTGATATGGTTGTTAGAGTATACTCCCTCCATCCCATAATAACTGAGTCATTTTTAAAAAAAAAGTGTCTCAAAATAACTGAGCTATTTCACTTTTCAATACAATGTTAATTATTTTTTCCTTTTATAACTTTAATTAAAACTACTTTCATCACTCCCGATTCAATATATTCCACTTTGCATTTATGATAGTGGAGAATGCACCATACTTAACAAGAGCACTTAAAACCATTTTTCTCTCTCCTTCATTTATACATTTTTCTTAATATATATGAAATGAGCAAGTGGATCAGTTAATTCGGGACGGAGGGATTACGTTCTTAATAGGAAAAAATACTTAAGTCCCATATCACATCGCTCCATTTCTTCATACAAATTCTTAGCTACATTTATATTTTCCTGCACTTATCCTTTTGATTCTTTTCGGGAAATAAAATTACAATGCAATGGAAATTGTAACTATGACTATAAAGTATATCATTTAATTTGTATACACCGACATTATAAAGCGTGTTTACATATACATATAATCAAATCACTTCATGATAAATTTTATTTTAGGAATTTATGATACAACTTATTTAAACTAGTTCTTCATGATTTGGTTGGATGCCACTTATGTATGTGTAAAAAAATAGAGCGCTACTGAACAACACGACAAACTCTACACACGAAAAGCCGCACGACATGTTGAATTGCATCCAAGTTGCTTAAATAATGGATTTCTTTTTGGTTATTGATGCTTTTGTATAGTGTAGTAATAACCACCATACATAACCACTTCCAATATTTAATTATATACAAAAGCAGTTGTATATATTAAAAAATAATGTTACCAAAGCAATTGTGAGGTAAGACACATATATAGACCACCGAATGGGATGTTTGTATGATTTTTCATAGGAAATATACAGCACCGGCAAGATTTGTCATTTTCTGCTAAATCTAAATTTTAAAAAAATAGTAAATGGTAGTTAAAAAAATAACATCATCGGAGTATACAAACTTATCTATAAAGTAGAAATGAAACACATGCACACCTACAATGTCAATGCATCTCGTGTATTAATACATAGCATTCATGTGATTATGATAATATTCTATCTACAATTCAGCCTTATCTCTGATCTTATAATTGTTGAATTTAGTTTTTCCCATCAACTCATGGCCAAAAGAGTTTACCCCGTGTTTCCCCTGCATGCTTTACCTTCCAAAATCAACTTTTTCATTTTCATACTCAACTAAAAATGCATTTTTGTTAATTAATATGTAGACAATTTTACAAATACTTGTATTCTCTGATCTTAAGAAAAATGGTAGACATGTCATTTCTAATGAACTATGTTTTTTTTATCCCACTCTCATCTATAGCCACCTTTGAATGGTATAAAATTATACGTTGCATTTCAACATCGTCCATAGTGACGTTTCTTTTCAAAGAACCTTAAGCGTAAGCACAAAGAACCTTCTAATTCTACAAATCTAAAAAACTATTTGAGATTTAGGTTTTTATTGTCTAAATCTTCTGATTTTTAGAGCAAATGGTACATGTAATTCAGAGTTCGATCAGTAGTTAAGTAAAGAGTCCATTAATTCTTTAGAACTCAAACTCATATCGATATGTAATTCAGAGTTCTAACTAAAAACATTTAGCTGGAATTTTAACTCATATTCTCGAAAAATTTGTCTTTAACAAAGGTCATTAGCTGTTAGAGCTCAATAACTTTTATTTTATTCATTGAGCTCAATAAGTTGGGATTTAGACTTGCTGGTTGTTAATGGAGATGAAAATTAGGAAACACCAAGAAACCAATAAATCAATAAGAGACTTTGGTTTGAATTAAAAAAGACATTTAGTAGGAGGTTTTCAACAATGCGCTCCTCTTCCTAAAATCTAGAAAATGAAGAAGTAATTAGTATTAATAAGATTACTATCAAATAAAATAAAATTCCATGCACAGATAGTTTTAGGGTGTGAGATATCATTTGTCTGGATGTTCTACTACTACTTTATGGTACAACAACTATAGAAACAATAAGATTTAGAGAGAATAATTTTTTTTACTAAATCCAAGGTTGCACTATAAAGTGGTTGTAGGAAACCAAACACATATATCGGACATGGATCCTCTACGGTTTTTTTATGGCGCAACATCTACCGCTGTTGTTGCATATCTCCACTCACTCTATTTAGGGCGTGTTTGACTCGACTTATTAAGCATCTCTCTTCTCTTTAAACACAAGTTGAGGCTATTTTTTAATTAAAAAATAAATAAAATGGGTATCCGACTCAAGGTACGGACTAGCTTAGATTGACAATAAAAAAAAATTGTTTATGTAAAATTTGCTTCACTGTATGTTAGGTATTTTAAGAAATCACATTGTGACCTTATGGTCATAATAAAGCAACAAATGAGAGCTTCAAAAAATCGGATGCTAATTCTAGGCTGTCAAGAGAATCAAGCATTCACGCAGTCAAATAATTCTCCTCCATTTGATAAATCAAACGGCCAATATTATTTCACATCCATTTTAGAGTTTTAGGGGGTGTATTGGATTGAGATTTTAAAAGATTGTTTTGGCAAACAAAATCCTACAGATTTTAAAAGACTTTGTGAGATTATATTGATTTTATAGGATTTTAAAAGACTTTTTTTAAATGACTATTTACAATCAAGATTTTAACACATGATTTTAATAGATTTATAACAGAGATTTGCAAAGATTTCTATAGACTTTATGAAATTTTAAGATTTGAGAGGATCGTATGAATTCTTAAGAAAAATTCAAAATGACAAGAGCGAATCAAAAAGATTATGAACTTATAATATGGAATGACTAATAATAATTATAATAACTAGCGAAAAGACGGGCACTCATGTGCCTGTCTTTCTGCTCTTTTTATTGCGCTAACGTTTGAAAATTATGAACGGTATTTTTTTTATGAAATTTTGATTTTGATTAAAACTAAAAAAAATATAAATGTCTATTGTTTTCAAGTTATAAAAAATCAAACTAACCATGATTAACTATTTCAACGACACCGACAATAATACAATATAACAAAAAAAATATAATCTAAATTCTTTTTTTAATGACACCAACAACAATTTTATTATAGAAAAAGTTGTTTAAGGGTATAATTGGAATGATGAAAAAGTAAGTATAAATATACTCTTCTAGTTTGTTACACTTTTTAAATGATAAAGGTAAAAAAATAAAAAATATTCATATCGTGTATGTTACATTTGTTTTAATATTTA
>Ga0315913_1008166_pt1 | contig 12460 bp, 3 predicted proteins | sample MpolsnodulesMG_FD_207736 | JGI IMG/M metagenome (GOLD analysis project Ga0315913, IMG submission 207736) | Medicago polymorpha root nodule microbial communities from Los Angeles, California, United States - small nodules | ecosystem: Host-associated > Plants > Roots > Nodule | place: USA... | reverse complement strand
TATATGAATTTTAAAAATGACGACAACTTAATAGTATCATAATATAAAATCTAAAAAAATTGTCATATTTATCTATTTTAAAATCAAATGGATGGTCAATTGTTTCTCAAGTTTTTGGAATGAGTTGATTTCCATAGCCTGACAATACTAGCAAAAGAAAACATCATTTGTTTTTATTGTGGTTAATTTCAATGAGACAAACATAGTTGGTAGTCATAAAATCAACAATGGTCAACTATGATTGTCTTAACTATGATTAACGATGGAGGGCTATCTGAATTCTACCTAAATATTCATCTTATCCCTCCTTTTACTATGTGCAAAGTCAGAGTACAACTACACTAGTGCCAATAAAATCAACTGTCACAAAAGCTAAGAGAAACTTTAACCACGAAGGAACCTGAAGCAATGCAAACATAAAACTCCTTATACCAACTGAAGCAGTAGAAAGCTGAGAATGAATCAACACAGAAACTTCACACCCAACAGCAGCAACTAACTGAACAAATCAACAATGCGGAAACAATTACTTGCTTAAAAAGCATTGTAAAACATGAAGTGGATTCAATTAACTCAATGCTCCAATCGACTGCTTTCCATTCTACCAATTGAAACATCATTGTTGGTGTACATCCCGAATAACTCCTCTACCTGAGTTGGAAACCTATCCTGCAATAATTTCCGCCCAAACAAACTGAGCTTTTAACAGGACTCATGTGTGTTGGTTGACTATTGTTCCAACAATGTGTCTTACAAATGCCGCGCTGCAGAAAGGTTCAGGTCGACCAGGAGATTATAACAGCTCTTGAAAAAATTCTGTTGCTTATCTTCAACATAGTGTCACTGTAGCTTTGTGTATTTTTACGTATTTTATGAAAGAGAAATGATAAGTAAGATGAGAAAGAAAACAATGTATGAGAGAAATGAGACAAAGACACAATGTATTTCCCACCTTAAAGTAGGTGGTCCGGATCCCATTTTGAAAGCCAAGAAATTGGCATTTGTTGAAGTCAATTATCGCTCATACTTTCGCACAAATATTCCTCTTAATTACAGTAATTGCAAGTACTATGTAGGATTTGACTTCTTTACACCGAAGAAGTTACATTAAAAATATATTTAATTGTATAGCACTATAATTTTTCACCTCTTAGTGAGGGATGCTAGCAAAGCAATTTAATTCATGTTCTAAATAATCTTCGTTACATAATTTACAGGTAAAGTTATCACTCGAGCATAGGTTCAAAAGAAGCATAACATTCAATTTCACCGATGATAATGATATTGAAAATGTGTACATAGAACATGCAAAGAAGTACGAGTTTGCAGACATAACCTGGTATCCATCAAGAAACACGGCTGTTTATAGATACGATTTCAGGGTTCCCTTAGATGCCTCTGGTGATGGAGTCTATGATTTCATTGGTTTTCAAGCCAATGAAATATTGGTCTCTCAGTCAGTTAGAGCAGCAGGTAACTAATGATCTCATCTTGTATATTGTTCTAAAATTATTGTCATGTTTTTGTTAGCAAGCAATAACCAATTAAAGACAATAAAGTTTTGCCAATGGAGGTTGGCCAAGCATGCAAGGAGTTAGCTCATACCCCACAAGGGCGTGGGTTCGACTCTTGTTACTGGCGTGAGGACCTCACTGTCATATTGTTTTTAGTTAGTAAGTAATAACCAACTTTCTTAGAAAACTTCGCAACGGGAGAAATTATTATTAAAGTGACACTGATGATCATTTTACAATTGTCTTCAGAGGGATTTGATCCCTTGAAGTTATAAAGTCAAACTTTTACCACTGAGCTAAGATCTCATGGACTAACAATATATAAACTAAATACAAGTTCTAAATTGCGTCCGTGGTTGTGATTGATATTATAATTCTTGATATCATGAAAAATTATAGACATGCGGTTAAAATGAACAAAATTATGATCGCAATGCGGTCACATTGACCACATAAATCTGGATGTTGTGTTCATAATCTATAAAGCAGTGACACAAACAAGAACAACAAACACAATACTGACACTAATTAATGACACGTCGAATATAGTAATAATTTGAGAAAAAAATAGAATAATTGAATGTAACTACATATCTCAATGTTAGACATTGGTCACATCTTCAAATGTTGGTGCTACCTAGTAGTTATTGTAGACCACAATTTAACAAGTGTTACTGGTTTTAGTTGTAGTACGCAGCTGCAACATTGTTGCACTAAACACATATGTCTGCAATTTTTCACAATACCAAAAATTGCGACCTAACTGCACATCCGCAATTTACAATCTTGAGTTCAGGTCAAAGTTTATAAGATGCTATAGTATAACTTAAACGTTGTCATGCAGAGAAATTGCTGGAAAACACAGGAAACACGAACGGGAAATGCTTAACAGCATCCACTACATTGGGATTCAAGAAATTAACAGCCAATGGTTTGAAGAACAATGGCCTAATCTTCACCGGCTATCCTGTAATTGGCTATCAAGGAAAAATGCAAACTTCAGGCTCATGCTTATATTCAACAAGAATAGACACATCATGTGCATGGGATCCAAGAATCAAAGGATTGTCCTTCTATGAGTCAACAGCAATTTTCCCTGCTTCAAAGTTTGGAGACTTTATCAATGATGTGAAGAAACTAAGAGACATAAATCCACAAAATTTTTGTGGCATAGACATCTATAATGGAATTTTGATACGTTACATTAAAGCCTCGGAAGCATATCTAGGACAATCAGAAGACTCTGTAGTTATTGATTTCAACTATTATCGTGCAAATGACCAATTCACTCCTAGATTAAACCAAGATGTGTGGGAGGAATTGGAACAAATTGCATTTTTCAAGTATGGTGCTAAGCCACATTGGGCTAAGAATAGGAACTTAGCATTTTCAAATGTGCAACATAAATATCCAAAGTTTAATCTTTTTATTGAAGCTAAAAATCAAATGGATACGCAAAATGTGTTCTCTGGTGATTGGTCAGATGAGATTTTGTACGGGAAGGAATTAGTAAAATTTGATGGCTGTGCTTTGGAAGGACAATGTATTTGTTCTGAAGATAGACATTGTAGTCCTGAAAAAGGGTATTATTGTAGTCATGGACTTGTCTATAAGGAAGCTAGAGTTTGTAGGTCTTTATCAACATTTGTGTACCCTGATTCACACCAATGAATAATGATGTAATCTAGTAATTTGACGTGGTTGAATAAAGATTTGATGTGTCACATTCTTACTCTATAAAATCAAATTTAATACACATTTCTTTTAAGAAATGAAGAGGATTCTAAGCCGTCCTTATCAGTGTTTCCTTTATCATACCTTTATCACGTGTGTACGCTTTTGCGCTCCTCCATTTGTTTCATATATCTACTTCTTTATGCTTTATATTTTTTTTCTATCAAAATATCCATTTTCATTATGTATATTATTGTTTCCAAACTAATGTAGTTTATCAGATGAGGAGTCTAAAACGAGCACACAACAAACATACCTGGCATAATCTCGTCTGTTAGGATTCACAACACGAAAAACATAACTGGCTTCTTTCTTGCCATGATCATGATAGTTACCCTTAATAATAATCAATCAATAAAACTCTGTTTGAATTTCTAGCAGACAAGTCTCTTTTGGAAGGCTTAGTTTGGAGAGGTTTCCTCATGAACAAGACTAGTTTTATATGGTTAAAAGTATACTGCTACAATATAATACTTATGTATATTATTTTTTTGATTTATTATATCTTTGTGCCAACAAGAACCAAACATCATAGAAAACAATTTTATTGCTGTCTTAATCTGTTTTTAGTGAATGTTCATATTTTTGTGTTGGTCCATGTAGATTCAAAATTAAAAGGACTCTGTAGTTTTCTGAATATTCTTACAGAAGGATAAAATTCTGCAGTCATAAAATCCTCCAAATTTGACACAATTTTCCCAGCAGAAAACACCTCTTATGGTAGCTTGTACTCCTAGCCAATTGAAAATCAGTTTCCACACTTCCATAGTCTTTGTGCAAGAAGCAAACAAATGACTAGATAATTCGATTTCTCTAAGACACCAAACAAAACTTTGTTAATAAACATCTCTTAAAATGCCCCTCTGCCATAATTCCAATCTAGTTGGTAGCCTATCCTGCAATAACCACCACCCGCAGATGCATATATTCGAAGGAATGAAAGTGCTACATATCTGCCTAACTGCTGCCACAAATTAGTCATCGTATTCAGCCGAACATAACAGATTTGACAACTCCAAATAGCAACCTTCAACATAAAAATCAGCCGCTGCATCAGGCAGCCACCTGAATGTATCTGGCACATCAAACTTTGGCTGCAACTGCGAAATTAGCTGATGCAAAACCGCATCATCAACACTCTCTTCGTCTTGCAGAATTCTGGTCCAGTTTCCCTATTTCTTTCTCATGTGATTCCTCTTCTTTTCGAATTTACTTTAACTTGTGCTTCTGTTTCTAAACTTCACCTCTTCTCCATTTTCATTTTCCACACTATAAGGTAGTTTATTTGTAAGGATCTCTGCAATCTCATGCACGATCCATTTTATTTTGTTGGCACACTGTTTACCTGCAAGAATGAAATATTTTTTTTATCACTTGAAATCAAATTCGATAGTCGGAAATTTACAACTAAATACAGAAAATTCGATAGGCATTTTGCCTTGACATTTGTTTTTGGATAAAAAATTTCAACATGTTTGTTCCTTTCATCTCAATGTACTTCTTGTTTTATACTTTTACTCATTTTATTCACACGTGCATTTCTGAACAACTACTTCATTGGGATGACATATTGTCTAGCCAGGAATTAATTCCTTCATTATTTTAGATTTAAAACGTGTCTTTTTAGGTTTGCCATCTTAATTGATTGCATCATCTTCTTCAATTAACGCTGATACTTTCGCACGTATATTCCTCTGAATTACAGTAATTGCATAGTACTATGTAGGATTTGGCTCCTTTACACAGAAGAAGTTACTTTACAGATGTGTTTAATTGCATAGCACTATAAAATTTCTTCTATAGTTGAATCCTTTAGATCGTATTGGGAAAAATCTATGAAGATTAAACCAATTTCAAAAAACATGTATTGCTCATTTTTAATATGGTGTCAACACCATTTTGAAGGAAATGGATTGGACTATATGAAATAAAAATATTAAATAAGATGAGAAAGAGAACAGTGAATGAGAGAGATAGAGACAGAGACACAATGTCTTTTTACTGGTTTTTCTGATGTGAAGAATGTGGGATTGTTTTCTGATATGAAGAATGTTGGTAAAACAGGAGAAACTTTGGGTGGTTTATTATGTTAGGGGTGGCAGGAGGTCTCTCCTAGTTCATAGTGCTTATAACTTGGAATATACATGGACCACAACAAATATATGAACATTATCTTAAATCAGATTAAGACAGCAATTACAATTGTTTTCTATGATGTTTGGTTCTTCTTGGCACAAAAATATAATAAATCAAAAAAAAAATTATATACTACCCTCAGCGTGTATTTTAGAGTTTAAGAATTTCAATATTCATAACTATCATATTGGAGCAGTGTACTTGTAACCCTATAAAAAACTAGTCTTGTTGATGATGAAACCTCTCCAGACTAAGCCTTCCAAAAGAGACTTGTCTGAAAAAAATTCAAAGATTTTTTCTTGTTGTGAATCCTAACAGACGAGATTTTGACAGCTGATAATGGAGCTTATTAGTCCAATTATTATATAAGATTAAATATCATTTCTGTTATTATACAATAAAATGAAATGAATTATGAATATTAAGGTGCTAATGAGAAGCTATCTCAACGTCATGAAATAAGGGATACGTAAGCAAATTCTTAAATTCAAAAGTTACTTGTGCAAAACGGCACATGATTAAATAGATGGGATTAGCAAGGCTTGTTAACCAAACCAACGTAGCTGAATGTTATCAGTATAATACTTTCTTAAAAAATTTCCATTTTGTAGGCAAAATAGATTAGATTTTTCAGTAAACTTTTCCCCCCATTTTGCCTAAAAAAATGCACCATTTTGATAAAGATTTGATTCACACTCCAAACAGGAGTTGAAATTTTTATAGCACGTAAGACCTATCCTGATTGGTGAATCCTGGAAATTCAATTTATCATTTTAGTGTAAGTTGCATGTATCCAACAAAAAAGTTGCTAAAATGAAATTTTATTTTTCGGACGCACTTTAATAATTTTGATCATGAAATTATATAAATAGAGTTTAATTGTTATACCATGAGTGTAGAACTTTTTTTGTATAAAAAAAATAAAAGATTGAGTGTAAAACTTTTTTTCAAATACATCCAATTAAATTACACATGCCACTTTATTTTTATTTTGGTCAAGTAACTTAGCGGCAAGAGAAATTCACCTTAAAGGTGAATAAGTGGGGCATTCGGATTCGAACTCCGGCCCCTGCATATATATGCACTCGTCCCTTATCAAGTGTGCTAAGCTCACAGGAACACTTGCCACTTTATTAAATTGTCATGTTAGTTATCGAAACAACACCATAAATGCTTTACATATAGTAAGACTATTTTTTTGGTAGATTTTTCCATAGTAGATTTAATTGGATATATGTATTATTTTTTTATGATAGTAATGTGTATTAACTTGAGTTGTACATTCAAAAATAAAATAAAATATTAACTTGAGTTCGTGCTACATTTATTTGTTCTCTGTTTAGGTCCTGTTTGATTTAGCTTATTTTGAGCTTATGAAAAATAGCTTATGTAAATAAATAAGCTTTTATTTTAATTTATAAGCTCTCACTAATAAAAATTGTATCTTTATAAACGGTTTTTTTCTTCATAAAATACCTTAAAAACTTATAAATAATCCAAACCGCCCTTATTGTCTAATGATGAGAGAGATAGATATGTTTTCCGACAAATGATAACTTAATACCAACACATATAACTTGATTATGTTTCGTTAAATAACAACAATAAAATTTAGAGTAAATTACACTTCCCTCCACTCAAAGATGTTTGAGTTATACTCTTTTTTCCTATTATGTGAAAATACACTCCCTCCCCTCTTATTCAAAACATATTAGCAATTATTTCACTCCCCTCCTCTAAGAGTAGTTTGAATGACATTTCGCTCCTCTCTTATGTTTTTTTTTTTTTTGAAAAAAAAGGAGTATGCTTATAGCATTTCATTAATAATAAGAGTTTATACAACGAGGTACACGATAATAAATAGTGGGACTAGCTGTTAATGCGGCAACCCCAACAAGGGTGTGAGCTACCTCATTTGCTTGTCGCCTGTTGAACTCGACCTTAGAGTTTGAGAAGTGTGTGTTGAAAAGACTCTGGCATGCTGAAATTACTTATCTAAAGGCTTAAATGCGCAATTGGTCCGTTAACTTGATTTCAAGTATCGGTTTGGTCTCATAAGTAATAAAAGGTCTGTTTAGGTCCCTTAATGCTTGCATCAAGATCTTCGTATCTAGGATTAAGGTTCAATGGCACTCAGGACGCAATAGCTCTGGAGAGTTAAATATCAAGGATGCTATCCAGGCTGCTCTACAGACATCAGTCATGGATGTGTTTCTGCCAAATCCGCTGACATTTGGCTTCAAAGCTTGATAGAGATGGATCTGATTCAGATAACCTTGATCCTGTTAAAGAATCTGATTTACCTGAATCCCCTACGTCCAAAAGTTCTGTGCTTGCACATGAAATGACACCAATGATAGTTGTGGTCCGTAATAACACAAAGGATATGATCAAAATCAATCTTAATATTACATGCAGAGATGTGGCTGGGGAAAACTGTGTAGATGGTACCAAATCAACTGTTCTGTGGACCAGTAATATTCAATTTTTGTTTGCTTTGTGTTATTTTATGGCATTCATATGGCTTTCCTAACATGTATTGTCTTGCCAAAATCAATTCTTTTTTTAGGTGTCCTGAGTGAAATTACCATCGAAATTCCCCCACTTCAACAAATCAAACATTCTTTTTGCCTGCATTTCCTTGTCCCAGGAGAGTATACACTACTCGCCGCAGCAGTGATCGATGATGCAAATGACATTCTTCGGGCTCGTGCTAGGGCAACTTCATCTGCTGAGCCAATTTTTTGTCGTGGACCACCATACCACCTTCGTGTCCTTGGGAATACATGACAAATTTTCTCCTTAAATGTTATGTTATCATTGTATGCTAAAATGTGTAGATTTCATTGGATTATTTATAGTGATGCAGTTAAGTTACACACGCGGGAATGCTCCTTGGGCTCTTGTGGTTGAAACTTGGAAGTTTACTTTCCAATTTAAGAATTCAACAGAAGAAATAACGTGGGGGGTTTTGTCTGAAAATCATGTCCGATTGTACTATGATGAGACAGTGGTTTTGAAATTTGTTTATTTTTGGACTGTACTAATGTTTGTTTCCAAATATTGCAAGTGAGATTGTCCTGCTTTCATTGTCTCAAAGGTATCAAATTAAACTATTTAAAGCAAGATTATAAATCACGAGGAGTTAAAGATCTCCTTTTAAACATGAACACTTCACCTTTAACTGAATTACCTAGAAGATTTTATGAGCATCTTCTATAAAACAACAACGTTGAACACAACTTTGATGTTAATGTAGTGACAATGCAGCATTTTAAGGGTTTGGATATGAAAGATTAAGATTAAGATGTCAGTTTAATATTTCTTGTCGAGAATTAATTAGTTGTTTTTCATTACAAGCAATTTTCAAGATATGTAATTATCAGGTTATTATTCGACGAACAAGAGGGTCTTGATTAGGTTGCATAGGTTTAAACACCATTCATAATAAGCTTGAACATGTCGTCTCTTTCATCCTTCTAAAATACGATCATACTTCATTTATTTTTTCAGAGTAGCATCAGTGACACTTTTGTTCTTCATCGCTTTGTTGTTTTCAGTTCAATGTTGTTCATTACTATAAAATCACAAGTGGAAAGCCGTAGAGTCTGCATCATCATTAACAAAGACTATTTGTAATTTGAAAACAATAAAATTAGAAGTGAAATCTCTATGCGACCATATTTCACACTATTTTTTTTTTTTTTAAGAAAAAAATTGGCTAACCAAACTAATCAAGCCACAAAGCGATTTATGATGATTATAGTGATGGGTTGGCAAAGACTTCACAATGAATATAAGATCAAATTTATAATCATTTCCAATTACATCAATATCGTAGTTTAATTGAAAAAATTGTTGCTTAGAACACAATCAAAAGGGGAACCAATACACCGAAAAGCCCATTGAACATGTCCTCTTTTCCATGTGAATGGGAACACTCCCTCTTTACAGCATCAAAACAATTAAGTAATACTATTTCTAATCCAATCTTATGCATTACTCACAGGCCTAATTTATATGCTCTTGAGAGAGTAAATGACATACTGTTTTGGTTTATTTCTTCATACTCAGTATGGAGGAGGACTCAGAAAAGTTTTTAATATTAAAAAGCTTGATTGAATTGTTACATACAATCGTATATCATAAATATAAAAAGTTTTGGATGATTAATTGTAGTAACAGCCCTGTAGGATGAGGTCCATATCCATATTATGTGTTTTAGATTTTAAGTGAAAATAAAAATCTTCCAAATAATAAAATAATTGACAACAAGTCAACAACACTTAAAAAAGTCAAAATGTCACATTAGTACTAGTTGCACATGCCAATCAATACCAGAGCCTGCACGCATACATCAGGGCTCTCAAGACAACCTAGCTCCGCTCCTGCGTGGTACCTCCTCCCCTTCTAAGTATCCTCCGCTCATCCAACCGAATTCTTTCGCTTCCTACACAAATAAAATACAAACAGTTAAGTATTTAGAAAAGTAATAATTAAGTTAAATCACATGAGAATAGACCAATTTCAAATCACTCATCATAATTTAATATATCGAATAATAATATAATCACAATTCATGCATCTTATCTCTTATTATAAAAGCTTGCTAGGCTTAGCAATTGCTTAACCCTAATCACCGTTCACCCCAAGCTTTTCCCTCCTATGCTATCATTAAATGCGTTATTATTAAATGCTATCCTTAAATGCGTTATTATTAAGTCAATTTCCCTCCTTTGGTTCGCGAGCGTTTTAGTTCATTTTACAGATTTCTATTGTTTGTGTTTATTTGGCTGTTTGTATCGTTGGTCTCTTGCTGGCTTTTCAGTATAGGTGGTTGTTGTTTGTCTCTTTAGGGTAGTTGGTTTTGGTTTGATTTCGAGATAGTTAAATAAACGTCTTTAAACAAACTCTGTTTTTGCTTATATTTATTGTGTATGTTTTGTTGATGTTAAAAAATAGAATCAAAGTTGGATGGGATTGAGTTTGTTGGGAGTGTGTATGGTTTGACTTAGTATGCACAAGGAGGTAAATAGAAGTGGTTAAGATTAACATGTTTTGTTTCCTTCTTTAGTATCATTATCCCCCATTTCACTGTACACAAGTACTATTTCTAGAAATGCATTACCGAGCAATACATGATTTCTTATTTTTCTTTTGTGCTATAGCATATTTTGTTGAAACCTTTGTTGCAGCCTAAAATATTTTCATTCTGATCTAAATTTATATAGTTCATTTGATATAGAAAAGTAATAGTTTCATTCACATTTTAAGCATTCATTGTAATGTAACTTGGTGAAGAAAAAAAAATTCATATGAAAAATGCAGTAGAGAGCAATACTTATATCATTTTACTTCTATATTTGTTTGATCACAAACCATTTAATATTTTGGCTATTACGTCAACTTATAGTTCAAGGAAAAAGAATTCTTATCTGTGTGTTCTGATTTTGTTATCTATTAATTTGATGCTTATAACAGATTTTGGCATGCTACTATTTCTTTCATCATTGCTTCAAATGCTTGATAGCCTAAGGTGATTGACGGTGTAATTTTGTATGTAATTTGGTTGATGTATTGAGGCTTTAATTTTAGTATAGGTAAGCTCCCGTCAAAACAAAGTTTTAGCAGTTCTTGAGTTGTAGTAATGCAAGAAGGGTCTCTGTGTCATAAGAGACAAGTTTATGTTTTTTGTTACGTGATTTATTTATTTTTTTGAAAGAATTGTGACGTGATTTTGAAAATGGGTAAAAGGGTAGGGACATAATTGTTGAGGTATATGGTAAATTTTTTCAAATGGAATAGGGAGCAAAGTCACAAAGCTTTGATGAAAAACATAGGAGTGAAATCTCTATCCGACCACATTTGTCACTAAGTGATTCAAGTAATAGATTTGGATTTTTTTTTTCAGAAAAAAATTGGCTAACCAAACTAATCAAGCCACAAAGCGATTTATGACGATTATAGTGACTTAGTGATGGCGGGTTGGCAAAAGACTTCACAATGAATATAGGATCAAATTTATAATCATTTCCAATTACATCAATATCATAATTTAATTGAACAAATGGTTGCTAAGAACACAATCAAAAGGGGAAATATTTAATTAGTTGATAGTTAACTTTTGAGTTGTCGTTATATTACAAGGAAATGGTAATTTTTACAAATAACAGCTAAACGAAACCGAAGAATCTGTTTATTGAAAGGTGTTACACCCACTATACCTCTTGATTTCCATCAAAGATCAATTATTACACCCACTGCAACTCTTGTTATTCTTCAATTTTGTGTATCATTTGCTCGTAAAATAGCATTCCTCGTGGGGTATAGATAATGGTTAAGGTTACAAAGGCATGTGGGAAAGAAACACATTATTATAACGCTGAGCTCTTCTCTTTGGGAAATACGTCAAAGAACAATATTTTTTTTGGTAGATAGACGAAATGACAAAGCCATTATAAACTCACACAAATAAGTGGAGGTATTGGGGTTCGAACCCCGGTCATGGCACAGTTGAGCTAGGACTTGTGGATCATCAAAGAACAAATTTATTCTCAATGATTTGTTTTCAGAAGAAACGTATGGAGATGCACATACTCAAAATGACTTTCCGTAAGGATGAAGTGGAACATTTAGCATACTATCCCAGAACTGTCCAACATTAAAAAGGTTTAGAAAAAGAATGCCATAATTTTTTGAAATCGAAATCCAAATGTTTGACTAAAAAAACATAATATTTTAGATATTATAATGGTTTCATAAAAGAGCAGAAATTATAACAAAATGCTTCAAGTGAATCAAATATGTATAATTTAAGCATGAAAGGTTTTGGAAATTATCATGCAATGTTATTGGAATAGGTTTCTCTGAAATCATAAGCTTTACCTTTCCAACATCCTCAACAAGTTGGCAACATCGGTGAAAATTGGAATGCCATTTTTCAAGCACTAAAATGCATTAAAATCATCATATCAGAAATTTTGATGTCAACGCAAAATAGGTTATTGGTGAGGGGTGTCCAAATTTTCATGATTTCAAATCAAAAGGATAGTAGAGTTGGGGAGTAGAAGGGATGC
>Ga0315913_1008165_pt1 | contig 12461 bp, 6 predicted proteins | sample MpolsnodulesMG_FD_207736 | JGI IMG/M metagenome (GOLD analysis project Ga0315913, IMG submission 207736) | Medicago polymorpha root nodule microbial communities from Los Angeles, California, United States - small nodules | ecosystem: Host-associated > Plants > Roots > Nodule | place: USA... | reverse complement strand
GGCTAAGCGTTCTTTCTAGGGCCATTTTCAATCCTTCGTTTTTTTCTTTTTTTGGTTTACAAGTTTCTTTTCCTCATGAACAACAAGTTTTAAATTTTACAAGGAACACAATTATTATTATTATTATTATTATAAGGGGCTTTTGAACAAAGAATTGAAGGACATAAACAAGAAAAATCAAAAGAGGCATGATGCAATGAAACCCAAGCAAGAAACATCAGGGAGGAGGGAAGGGATGCGTGACTGTGGTTATGGAGGTTTGGGAGAGAGGAAAAGTTTTTTTCCTTTTAATAAGCAGATAGAAGAGAAGTTAAAAAAGATGTGTGATCCGATCTGAATACAGTGTATAATTAGACCCGTACACTCAATTAATCAAGTGGCTCCTAATTGTTATTCAAAGTGGTCCACCGGTGAGGGATTTGGTAGAACCCTCACCCTAGAATCCACCATGAATATTATTACAATACAATACTGCATAAAACCGTTAATTATAGATTTTATTTTAATACTAATATATTATTGAGTAAAAATTGTTTTAGCTTCTTTTTCTCCCTAAGTTTCATACATAGGTATCGATTAAAGATTCCTTTCAAAGAAAATGGTATCAATTAAAGATCTTTAAAAAAAGTATCAATTCTCTAAAAAAATACATTAAAGAGTAGTGCTATTAACCTACTCTGGACCATATACTTTTTTTTTTAATTAAAATTCACATATACTCCACCAAATAATACGAGCCACATATAAATTTGGTGGAGTTTATATTAAAAGTATTTAAGTGTGTTGAAAAATGTGTTAAATAAAACTCCATCTGATTTCTATTATAAGAAGAAAAACAAAACAAAAAATTGAAATCAATACAATCACTAATCAATGTAACTTTTTGAATATTTTTACAAATATATCTTCATACAACATTAAATACACTTATTAATATTAAAAAGACAAATATTATATGAGGGGTAGAAAAGTTTTTTAACAATAATAACTAAGTTGTGACATTTTCTTAAAAATTAAACAAATTTTTTTTTTTTGGAAACATTCTTATATAAGAACAGGAGAAAGTACCGGAGAAATGAGTCTCGCGTGTATTATAACATGAGAGTAAGAGTGTAGAACCAAATTAATGACTAGATGAGCCGATGATTTAAACAAGTTGGGTCCAAATCAAACTAATCAAACCCAGCCCCATTGGTTTCAGGTCTTACTTTACGTCATTTAAAACCAATCATATAAGAACCAAGGGAAATTATTATATTTATTATTATTTCAACTATGTTGATGTATTTTCATTGCAGCTATTTACTTCTGAAAAATCTATAATGTTTGATGAAATGTAGATTACTTTTTAGATTTTCTAAAGGGTCATGTTAACTTGTGCCATTAGAGCACATGTTAAGCATTAATGTCATTCCATTAGTGGTAAGAATTTATTAAAAAAAATTAATATTAAACATTTTGAACAATAAATTAACACAATTTTCAATACATGATTTATATTAATTAAATTCTTAACATGTGTCCTAAAGCCACAAGTTAACATTTCCCTTTTTAAATAAGGTTCTTAAATGTTTAAAAATGTCAACTCGATGAACATAATCAAACCAGCATGTTTTTGATCGGTTTGGTTTGAATTTAGTGAGAATTTTTCACAAAAACCAACATGGCCTCCTCTTTTAGGTTGTATGATTGGTCTGTTTTTGAGTCATTTTGAAAAGAATGCAGTTTAAGGATTTTTAACAACAAAATCTTGGGCTACGATCAACTACTGAATAGTATTAAGCTTCATTTGTGGTGGTAGGCTCGTGGCGAAAGGTGAATAAATTAGGTTTTATTTTTTATTTTCATTTTTTGTGGTCTTCACCGTCACTCAAACACCACAATTTTGTAATTGTGGTTCTTGCTTTTGTCATCTTTATTATTTTGACTCTTTGTATTTTTTTTTTCTCTTTAGACACATCTTTTACGCAATGAAGATGATTTGATATATTTTATTGTTGGCTTCTTAAAAAAAAAACCAACACAACATTAGTTCAAATTTATTTTCTAAAAAAAAAATCGAACCAAATCGAACCGTTACACCGCTACATCAGGGAATAAAGTAGATTTCTCATTATTCAAACTCACTCCATCCAAATTTCTGAAGTATTTTAATCTCTAATCTGTGGATGGTGAGAGATTGCACTCTCCTCTATTGAAAGAATGAGAGTTTTTACAAGTGAAATGGAAATTAACATGAAAGAACAATAAAATATTGTGTCAAAATTCTGAAAAAGAAGAAAATGGAGCATGCCCATTCTTAGAAAAATAGAAGAAGATATAAGAAAAAGAAGTTGCTGTAAAAAAATATTGGAAATACATTTTTCCTATTAAGTTTTATAATAATTGGAAGATGAAGATGTTTTTGATTTTTTGTTGTTACAATAGAGTACATGATGATTGTGCATCAACACTAGTTTTTTAGTTATGTTTATGTCTTTATTATGGTATTTAGAGAGTCAACTACTTGTAATTTATAGTGAAATCATACTAAAACAGGAACAAGAGCTCAAGAGAAGAAACTGATGGAAAGGTAGAAAAATTGCCTAAGAGTGAAGCATCGTGCCACGTTGAGGACAGATCGTGGCACGATATTTGAACGTGGGACAAAGGATTCAGCACTGGAAAGTTCCTGGCACGAAGAAATGTGAAACGTGCCACGATGCTAGGTTTTGTCTGCTGCCGCGTAGGATTAATGAAGTGATCGTGCCACGATTGGATCGTAACGTGGCATGATGGTGGACTTTTCTGAAATCCTAAAATTCTTTATATAAAAAGCTAGCTGCAACCAAGGATTAGGGTACCGATTATTATTGCGATTTTGAGCATAGAAGAGACCAGGAGACCGAAGAACAAGCCCTGAATCTCATACCAACTCATAGTTGGTCCGGGTTTATGTATGTTTACTCTTGTTTATGCTTATGATTGTTTAGTTATGAGTAGGTAAACTCTTAGTTTGATTGAGCCTTGATGAACCTATTGTAATATACGAATCAGTAGTTGATACTCTCTTTATTATTAATATTATTCAATCTTTATTCAGAATTACTTGTGTTCATTGCTTTTTATATGATTGTTTTGCATGACTATTAACCCTACCTTCTTGCAATCACATAAATTGATCTTAGGAATTGAACGACTATTAACCCTAGCTTTTAATCCTGAAATAGTAACTTTGTTTAATTCAACATAGGAACCTAGAGATAGGAAATTGAGGATTATGACATATGAATTAACGTTCTGCTATTGCTTCCGCGGTTATTCAATCGGTTTAAGAGATTAAAATGTTATAACTTAGGAAAAGGTTTTGAGTCAAGAGATTGATCAAAACTACTTAGTTAATTTGTCGAAAAGATTGAATAGTGATTAAGAATAAAGGGAGGTAAACTACTCATATAGGGCAATAGTGGATTCACCGGCTTAATCATTCATCTCCGATTCATCTTTCAAACCAACTTTTATTTACTTTTGTTGCACTCAAATCTACTGCCTAGGGCAAACAAAATAACCTTTACTCATCCTAACGAATAACACAAGTGCTATAATTGAAATTAATAAAGTCTTTGTGGAACGATATTTATTACTACTTTGATAGTTTTGGTAAACTTGCCAAATTCTATCAGTACACACTTAACTCATTGCTATCATCCATGTAATTCCATAACTTTTCCGTAAAGAAATTTGAACAACCATTTTTTAACAACATTTGTGATAACTTTCTCTCTCACACTATCTTTTAACTTTCTTTCTATATTGTTTTGATTTTTGTATCAATACATCATTTTCTTTGTAAAATTTTAATTTTTTAAAAAGTTGTCATATTAATTGATATTCAAATAACACAGTTCAAATCCATAACGTGATTCAGAGACTTGAAGCAACAATACCTCACAATCCAGGTGTTCATATCCAAATTAAAGTTGTGCATTGATCAATAAAATAAAATAGAAAATCACACAATTTTAGGGAAAAGTGAGGTGGAAGTTGTTGGTAAATTAAACCGACTTTGACGATGGGGTGGCAATAGTGTTATTTTAGGGAAAAGTGAGGTGGAAGTTGTTGGTAAAGGGATAAAGAGAAGAAGAACAAACATGTCCGTTCCTCTCTCTCTGGTTCACTCAATTGGAGAGAAGAGGATTAATGGCTGTTGCATTAACACCGTTTCTTCTCACCCTCCCTTCAACTTCCAGTTCCAGTCATAGTCATAGTAAGCATCACATTCGCAGCATCACGATAAAGTGTGTGAAGGTGGATGCAGATATTATTGAATCATCAGCAACAAATATCATGTGTGAACCTTGCAATGGAAAAGGATGGTTAGTCTGTGACTTTTGTGAAGGCCAAAAAACTAATGTCAAAGCCCCAAACAACCGTATCTACCGTCGATGTCCATCCTGCAAAGCCGTACGTTATTGATTGCTATCATTTATTTATTACTTATATTGTTTATTTATTTATATATAATTGTTTCAGGTTGGATATGTGCTGTGTTCAAACTGCAAGGTCTTCAAATGTCTCACTTTTCCTGATTTCAATGATTCTCCTATTAATTAATTCAATTAAGGTGCTTTCTTATTCTATATATATATATATAGTGTATCCCTCACATGCATGCGTATACGTATACGTATACATACATGTTATTATTTAAGATAAAAAAGGTGGTTTACATTCATTTAACTGCTCACTTGATTCTATATATCAATTGTAAATTTCAAATTCAATGCATTCTTATGCTTTTTATATCTTCTCTTTTTTCTTTTTCCATTTTAAGTAATGCTTCTTCTTTGTTCCATTTTTAGTGAATCACTAAAAACTAACAACGTAGTCAACGCAATCCCTTACTCCACCACCATTCTCTTACTGTTTTGTTCAAAGTATTTCATAATAAACAGAAAAATGTATAAAGTAAAGAGAGATAGAGATAGTTGACTGCAAGCTTTGATAAGTTAATTAGTGCATGTTTGACAAATTTAACTAAATCATAGTATCACCGTGATTTTGTTGTTGAAGCTTCTAAGTGTAGCTTTTGTTAAAATCAAAAAGCAAGCACTACCCTTGGTACCGTTAGGAACCCTTGGTGGTCTTAGTAATCGTGGTTGGGCCTAACACAACCCCACAAAACCAGCTTGTGAGGTGAGGATTACCCCCGGTTATAAACACATTGTCAGGCCATGTCCTATCCGATGTGGGACTCTTAACAAGTGGTAGCAGTTTCGAACCGTTAGAAGTTTCAATTAGAGGGCAAAATTAAATGTCACAGATACTGTGTGTATTAAAATTAATACTGCATATGAACTAGGGTTTGTAGAATGTTCTTATAGCTGTCTTTCCTTTGTAAGTCCATACCTTTTTATTTTGTAGTTCCAATTCTAATTGCTATCCATGCTTTTATCATATTACAGAAACCTCTGTATTTTATTTTTATTTCCCTATATTCTGCCGCACCCAGCTGAACATACTTTTTAGGTTCGCTTTGAATTCAAAAAATCAAAACACAGATAATGGCACTGCAATAGGGGACTTGGATGGGATTGTCATGCAATCTCAACTATCTGATCTTAATTGGATGGCTTACATTTCAACTTTGTAAAACAGATCAAATATACAAAGTCGTGTCATAAACTGTCCGATTTTGATCGGGCTGTTTAGAACCACAATAATGTCATTGTGTGGCTGCGAGCAATCTATTTGTTATATCATTAGACTCTTAATTAACTACTAAAACCATATTCCAAAGAAACCCAACTTTCGCAAGTTTAACCTATTAACTCTGTTGGTCTTGAGGGAGATGGGGATCATCACAATAGCCTAATAGCAATCACATAAAGAGAATTTGACGCCACATTTTTACCAAAAACCTTAAAGCATTAGGTGTAGGGTACTCTCACTTACATAATGCTCAGTACTCACTCTTTCATCCAATGCGAGACTTCAAGCTCAAACTTGCTAAAATTAACTCGTATATTTACCTTTTTAAAACAGAGCTTGAATGTGCTGCTTACTTTATCAATTCAAAAGTACAGTTCGGAGCTTATTGGTTTTGTTTGTGCAAGTCTTGCTTAGGTCTTTGTAGAGAAGTTGTGTTGTAACTTCCTTGCTTAGGTCTTTGTTAGATTGAAGAGAGACAGGTTTGTAGCATAGAGCACTTGATATATAGAAGTAAAAAATCACCAGTGTAACCAACCTTGGCCAGAAAAAACCGTTGGAAAATACAGAAGTCTCTTATAGACTAAAACTAACACAACAAAAAAAGTTGTTACAAAATCAAACACAACTGCTGTTGAATATACTTAGTCTTACTTTTGTTGACTCATAAATTGCAATTACTCAGACATATTATAATGATGACGACTATTTTAATATGGAGAGGGAACACGTGATATTCTTAGTAATCTGACTACTGTAACTCCCAAGTAGAAATACTTTGGATTTTTCCCAGCTGATTACGTATGGTGCCAAGACTTAATTAGGATCCGAAGATAGCTCTTTGACTTCTTTACAATTGTACCTTGTTTGAATGGAATCTATATTGCATGTTAAATGCCAACATATATATTATATTTCATTTGTATACAGTTATCATGACTCATGAGTCTTGTAACCTCTAAATAATGTGTTTGCTGATAATTATACATATCCGATACATGTGTTTGCAGATAAATTGATGAGCACAACATACAAAATACATATTATAGTTAAGCCACCGATTATTAAGCCATGTGCCACCATTTGATTAACTGAAGTCTTCCTGAACTTATTAAGATCCCATGTGTTGCATAATGTATGCAGTAGCTTAAAGTTTAAGTCTTTGCTTGTGATTTACCACAAATAACGAGGGCATATTTCTCAATTTTCACTGTTTACAAGTGTTTTTAGCAGCAGAAATTGAATGCTTGCATGTGATTTTTTTCTTTTGTTGAATGCTTGCATGTGAGCTGGCAGCTATATTTTAGAATATGATTGATATAAAATTTTAATTTGAACTACATAATAGAAGATCTCGAGGATAAAGTTTAATTTGTTTACGTTCAAAGTGTAAAATGTTTTGTGTGCTTACATGCATTCTTTATATAATTTGACAACAAAATGCATATTGTCGAATGATAAAGTAATTTTTGTAACTTCAATGTAACAAAATTAAACTTAGATAAAATGTTAGTTGGAAAACTTAGACGATATATGACAGACTTGAAAGCAGCTTACTATAATTTATTATTATTAAGTACAACTGCACCACTTGTGATTTTGTTTTGATCTTAAAGCCATATGAATTGATATATTTTTCACATAAAAAAGTACGACTGCATCATTGAAAGTGGAAAACATGCGTAATTGCCCACTGACATTGCAACCCATAATCTCAACTATTTTAAAAGAGAAATGTTAATGGGATTAGAACCCAATCCAAGGGAAACAATAGCATGGATTTTTAGATGAGACAAATCCGTAGATTGTAGTATCAGTAAGTATCATGTTATCATTTTGGAGATTTCATTTGTCGGTATTCTAAGATCTCCTTTATTTAAATTCACACTTGGACGATTACTTCTATTTTCTCATAGATTAATCAGACCATGAAAACCAATAAAAATTCACTCTCTAAGAAATACAGCTAGCATATACCTTCCACTTGCCTTAGCAACACTTAATTGTTTTAGGCACGTTTTGTCAAGTTACTTATCAATAATTAATCCAGCAAAGTTTGTATCTACATGATCCAGAGTTCTAAAAAGGAACAGTGTAGTGCCACTTTTCACATTTTAAAACATGTACCATGGGAAAAATCTTTGAACTACTTCTATTTAGAAACTACACTAGTCTTCTTTTGGCCTTTAGTTGACTTCAGCTCAATAACTCCCTTTGAAGCTTTTCCGCTAAATGCTTTTAATTGATTCAATGAATTGATTATAACTAAGTCAGTTTAGAAATATTTTTAATGAACTTCTATATATATGCTGACGGTGAATTGTCAGCTTATCATCCATTTTCCTAGAGGATGTAAAAACATAAGATCTTATTTGGCTATATACTTGTACTTTTCTTAAATGACAATATTATTATTTTTTTTGTCATTAGAGTTTTGAATTATTTTCAAGTATTAGTTCATCGTATACTACATTATCCATCCTAGCAATTGCTCAGTAAATCATCCACAAACTTTTCAGTTCTAGAATAATAGGTTAGATTGCTTGGTGTAATATAGTATTTTAATTTGTCAATCAAAAATGTTTCATTTACCAAATTAATGTCACCTTTCATCCAAAATTGCTAGACTGATTCCCAAAAAAAAAAAAAAGTAGCAATGCTACCAACCAATTAAACCGTAAAATACAAAATTTAGACAATAAAGTTGTATTCTTCTCATATATAATTCATACATATATAGATTGGCATGCATAAAAAGCTAGCAAAAGATAAAATAAAAAGTGAAAAAAAATGGTTAAAATTGTCTAGTGATGATAACAAACTATCTGCACATTGGACTATGAGGTTGATGATAATAACCAAGCTGGTTTGAGGAACAGTATCCCATCATCTTTTCAATGCCAAATCTACATTTCTGAGTAGAAAATCTATCCTTTCCTTCAACCATCTTCAAAATACTCTCAAACACTGAAACTTCACAAGGAATTCTCAGAACACCAGTTTGTTCAAACCCAAATTCTTCTTCAGCTTCTCTGAGTAATATGTGAAAGGCTTGGTGAGCCAAATACTCAGTTGGTATAACAAACCTGTTAAGGTCTACACCAACACAAACGGCTAGGTAGCCTTTCGGAACCGCATTGTTTGATCCTCCTCCTTCCCGTTCGGACATTGAAAGTGTTCTTTTCAGAAACTTTATGCTTTTACTAGTAGTACTGTTGTTATTGTTGCTGCTGTTTGTTTTTGAAGTATTGGCTACTCTTCTCCATTTCTTAAGGATCTGTTGAAGTCTAACAATTTCTCTGATTTTGTTAGGTTTCTTTGGTGGATCCATATTAATACTATGTATGTATAACTATGTGGCGTGCCTCTGTGTATGAGGTTTGGTTTATGTATGCTTTATATTTTTGGAGAGTATGAAGTTAGATGAGGGAATTGGATTATTTGAACTTAGTTCCCTCTTCATTTTTGGGCTAACTTAAGCCTGGCTATATGAGTTGATGCAATGCCTCCAATTTATAGAAAAATGATCATACCTTGAGAATCTCAATTCCTTTTTTCCTTTTTTATTACTCCTATAATAAATAAATTGTGTGAGTATGATTACGTGAGCTCATTAATTAGGATTAAGACAAAACTAAAGCTATAGCCTATAAAGCTCAAACAATATTTACAAATAAAATTTATATTTCTTTTTTGAAGGACAAATATAATTATATTTCATCCACCAAAGTGGAGAATTTGTATAATTAATTGCATCCTAACCAAATGAACCGGTTTTTTTTTTTAATTTAAGTTTGAGTGATTAACTTACATCGATCGAATAAACTAATAAAAGAATATATAACAGAGCCTGTTAAAAAAAATAAAATATATATATATAACAGAGGTGATTTATATATAGGATGTTTTAAAGTTTTTGATGAAGATGTAATGTGTCAAAGTCATTTATATGGTTGCTCATAATCCAACGTGATTACTACTCGATGATTTAAGTTCTTCTCACGGTCCAACAATGTTATCAAACCTTAAAGTTTGACTAAAAGTGATTGATTTCTTGTATCGAAAATGAGTCCCAAAAATCTATAGAGTCCCACGTTAAATAGGAAGTTTAATATCAAACAACGTATAATTGAAACGGCACCTATAATACCCAATGTTATAGGCTACCATCATGATGCAACAAATTTAAAATGTTGAATTATATGGAATACTATAATCAAAGCATATTGTTTTCCTATATATGTCACATGCATATGGGAATAGAAAGCGACAAAAAAATGTTGTCCAAGTTAGGGGAGTTGGACGTCAAGCTGTGCCTCCAAGGCTTCGCATGTGAGTGATTAGTGCAAGTCAGAGCCTTCTCTCTCCCTCATCATTCTTTGTTTTAAAAGTTAAATCCATAGTTTTGATTAATTTAAATCAAGGGTGACTAGGTCATGAGATTAAGTATATGATTAATTAAATAATCAATTGCTAAGCATATATTTTATATTAGATTGAGTGGTGTAGCTACCAGCTTATTTTGTTTCCAGCGAAAACCCCGGCCCCTAACATGCTGTTTCCCTCGTACAAATAAACTGTACATTTGTTGTACCATTCAAAATCAAACGCACTACTTGTTTCAACGATCAATGTTATCAAATTAAGACTTAGAGATTTTTTATGAAGGAGAATTAAGACTTAGAGATTTAAATATAATAAAGGTCGTTTGGGGAGAGCTGCTTCATTCCTCGGGGGTGCGACGTTCATGCATATATAGAGCCACATTACATCATTAGAAGTTGAAATCTTTATTTTATTTTTTATGGAAGAAAAAAAAAGCACACCTTCATGCAAGGTTAAAAAGAACAATAACTTCATTGAACATTTATAAATGAACCTATGTATAACCTATTAATTACGGTATTTACGAGAGAAAAAAGAGAGTAAGAAGTTGAGTTTTATGACAACTTTTGGTCTTTTTGTGATCCTTTTTTACCATATAAGAACCATATATTTGAAACATAACTTGTATAAGAAGTTGAGTTTTAAGACAACTTTTGATCTTTTTGTTATATCACATTTAATTGGAGCATTTGTTTATGGGTTTGGATATGCATTTGCTTTTAATTTTATTTCTTCTCAAATGTATAAAAAAAATCAATCATGAATAAATAAGTTTTATTATAGTATGTATGTATGTATTTGTCGTAATTTTTATATGGGTCCTTATCACAAATATACACTTACATCGTCATCAAGATACATTTGTCAAAAAAAAATCATCATAAAGATACAGTTATATTAATAATGCTAAAGAGAAAATTAAAAATAGCCGCGTCGGTTATGAATTGTCGCGTTCGATTCTTGGTTGTCTGAGGCTGCGTTGGTTATGAATTGTCGCGTCGGTGCTTTTCCGTTTGTGTACTTGGGGTTTCCTATAGGAGGGGATCCGCGTAAACTTAACTTTTGGAGACCGATATTGAACAGTATTAAATCTAGATTGTCGAATTGGAAAAGCAAATTCTTGTCGTTCGGTGACCGTCTAATTCTCCTCAAATTTGTCATGTCATCCCTACCTGTTTATTTTCTTTCCTTCTTCAAGGCTCCCACAGGTATAATCTCTTCCATTGAATCTATTTTTTTTTAAAAAATAATTGGGGTGGTGGTGAGGATGTCAGAAAAATAGTTTGGGTAGATTGGGACGCTGTCTGTTTATCGAAGGAGGAGGGTGGGTTAGGTGTTAGGAGGTTGAAGGAATTTAATGTAGCCCTGTTAGAAAAATGGTGTTGGCGGATGTTGGTTGACAAGGAGGGTTTATGGTTTCGAGTCTTAAATGCGAGGTATGTGGAGGAAGGAGGGTGGTTGAAGGAGGGAGGGAAAGATAGTTCGGTCTAGTGGAGGATGTTGTCTGGCATTCGTTGTGGTGTTGGTTTGGGGGTGGAGGGTTGGTTTGATGACAATGTCCGTAGGGTGATGGGTGGAGGGAGGAGTACTTATTTCTGGTTAGATAATTGGGTGGGGGAGCACCTTTAAAAGTGCAATTTCCTAGCTTTTTTGATTTGACTCAAGATAAGGGGACGTTGGTGAGCGAGATGGAGGAGAGAGGGTGGGTGGTTGGAGGTGATGCCTGGGTGTGGAGGAGGCGCCTTTTGGCTTGGGAGGAGGAGACCGTCGCGGAATGTGCGACTTTTGTAACACCCTGTTTTCCCAACAATGTAAATAATACAAATAATCAGAGTTTCCAACGTAAAACGGGATATCACACTACATTTAAATTATAAATAGAGTAAAGTTATTATTTATTAAAACAACCCTGTCAACATTTCAATAACATCGCAGCGGAAAATAGATTCGTAGTTCAACAACTTTGGCGCTACGGCTTCAACGTAAACGACTTAATTAAAAACCTTAATTCAAAAGGGTTCGGCAACATAGTTCATAAAACAATACATAACAATGGAAAGCAAAGCAAGAATCCCCATCCCATTACGTATCAGAGCGACCCTAAGACGACACACGAGAGAGTCAACTCACATCAACAGCTAAGGTTGATTATCTGCACGTTACCAACATAGGGGCAACATTCAAACAGAAGGGGTGAGATTTCACATTCAATAATAATAAGCATATAATTCATCAACGGAATTTAACAACTTAAACAACAATAATTGACAACAGTAATAGTTCACATATACTTATCATCAATAATATTTCACATATGCTTCATTTGTTTCTACTTAGCATTTGAAACACAACAACAACTAACAACAACAACAACAACAACTCAACAT
>Ga0315913_1008162_pt1 | contig 12462 bp, 9 predicted proteins | sample MpolsnodulesMG_FD_207736 | JGI IMG/M metagenome (GOLD analysis project Ga0315913, IMG submission 207736) | Medicago polymorpha root nodule microbial communities from Los Angeles, California, United States - small nodules | ecosystem: Host-associated > Plants > Roots > Nodule | place: USA... | reverse complement strand
AAATTCAGGAAAAATATTTTTAATTTTTCAATTCTAGCAAAATATGATATAAATTTTAATTTTTTTTATTTTCAAAGAATTTTTTCTAGAATTCTTTATTGGTAGGAAATCTTTTAAGAAAACAGCTTTTTCGAAAAAAACATGACCTTTTTTTTATTTTGAAAATTAAATTCCAAAATTTTTAATAATCTTCTTAATTTCAAAAAAGATCCAAAAAATTTTAATTTCGTAAATAACTGAATGTTTTTTCTGATTTAAGAAAAAAAAAATTCTAAATTTAAAATTTTCTAAATAAAAAATCTGAATATTTTTCTAAATTTTAAAAAAAAACTGAAAGTTTTTTCTAAATTTTAGAAAGAAATTTTTTTTCTTATCAATTTTATTAATTTTTTGAAAAAAAAAACTGAATATATTTATGATTTTATCTAATTTTTAATATTTCGAAAAAAAATAAAAAAGTCTTTTCTGATATTTTTAAATTAAGAAAAAAAAATCTTAATTTTTTTCTAATTTTTAAAATTTTCAAAAAAAAATATCTTAATGTTTATATCAAAAAATATAAAATTTGGAGAAAAAAAATTCCGTAAATAATAATTTCCTGAATTTTTTTATTTTCAATTTTTTAAATTAATATAAATGAATTTATATTATTTTTTTAGAAAAAATAGACACAAATGCCACGTGTACCCTTAAAAAAAATTAATTATACAGTCAGCATGCCACGCAGTGTACGACGTCAGCAAATATGCACAGTTATATGGGGGAGGGGTGTCTTGTGGAAAAAAAAGTTTTACAAAGATGCAAATCAAACCGAAAATTTTATAAGGGCGAAAACCGGAAATGACCTATATTACAGGGGTGAAAAACACTGTTAACCTTGATAAAAACACTCAAATTCCAAGTGAAATTATCAACCAAACACCACATAAACTATGCCAAATTATGGCTTATCAGAGTGAGGTCTAGAGTCAACGACCAAAATGATCATCTACTCTTATATTTATCAACCTTGCCAATTTTCATTCATTTTGGTCTTAAATATCAATTTCACCCTAATATTTTTGGCTCCATCAGGTAATTGTCGTCAACTTCAATGTTTCATTCTTCTTAATGACTTTGATTTCCAAATCCATTAATTTTTCTCATCTTCCTCAAACAAACAACAAAAGACTAAAAGTTTATTTGGATGAGCGAATGTTTTGAGGGAATTCAAATACTTTGATGTGAATTCCATTGTTTGGATTGTAATTTGAAGAATTTTCAAAATGATGGAAATTTATGAAGTATTTTGTTCAAGTTAAATTTAAAGAATTTCAAATGACATCTAAAAGTTAAGAATTTTAAAATTCTTCTTTGTTATAATTTTTCAAATTTTGCATTTTGGTCCTCAAATTTTCAATTTGACCCCAATTAATTTATAAAAAATTGCAAATTGACCCCTCAAATTTTCCAAAAATTATAATTTGACCCCTTAAAATTTTTGAAATTTGCAAATTGGCCCCTAATTTCATTTTTCAAATTTGGCCCAAAAAAATTAAAATTTATAAAAGTTGTCCAAAAATTATGACAATATATTTTTTTTATTTCTCCATCCGAACAATAATATTTAGAAATGAAAGCAATTTAATTAAATCATTTGAATTACCTAGAATTCTAAAATTCTTCAAAATTTTTCAATTACTCCATCCAAACACACTCTAAAGCCTATAATAAGGAATGCCTAATGAAGCGGGTAAAAGCTCACATGACCAATAATACAACCAAGATATAAAAAAATATTTAATAAAAAGTTTGAAACCACACCATGATATCCTTGCTCTAGCATTATATCCTTCATTGCTAATGTAGTAATGAAGTTACAAAATTGTTACTGTTTGAAGTTAAAATTACTGAGTTCCCCTTTATGTCACATATTTGTCAATAAAAATGTGTAGTGAGTAGGTGGGAGTTTTATAATGGAGAGATAAAGCATCTCTTTGATGGTATGGTGGAGAAAATTGATTTTGATAGAATTTATTTTGGTTAAATATGATTCCTGTTTGGATTGAATTATAAATTTGTTTGTGGGAATCAATTTTAAGATCAAGCTTTAAATAAGAGATATAATCAATTATACTCAATGACAAGGAAACATATCATAATCAATTATCAATTATACATATACAAAATCAATTTTGATTTATTTAGATAGAAGTGAAAACAAATATACACAAACATGAATTGTGTCGATTTGTAGTGAGAATTAGGGGAAACATAACCATGCTGACTTTGCAAAGGGAAAAAATAACTCAACTGGTAGAAATGAATAATTATGGTAAAACTGAGAAAAGTTCCAAATTCCAATAGAGTTTTGCATATTAAAGGAAATGTTTCTCTAAAAATGTTAAAAAAACGTTTACAGTCAAAAAAGGAAGAAAAGGTTAAAATAACGTTCTTCTCATTTGGCTACGTACACATAGAAAGCGGTAATAACAACACCACAAAGTGAGCTTTTGTAACTTTTCTCAGTTTGTACGATTGCGTGCCACACTACCATACACACATGCAAACCCTCTCCACGTTACACCCTCCAATTACAAACCACACCAATTCATCGTCCAAATCTCTCCACACCACATGTCACCATCAGCATGCATCAAATCAATTGGGTTGATCTGTGGTTTGCTTGCGACTTGAAGTGTGCTATTCTCAAGTTGTATGTTGAATACTTTAATCGGAGCTCACACGTTTATTGAAGAAGTGGAATGTCTGGGGTTCGAACACCTACCCTTGCATAAATCATACATTGTTCTTAACAACTGAGCAAAGTTCATAGAGATTTTTTCTTTTAATTTCTACATTTGATATGAGTGTTTAAATATTGATCATTTATGGTTGTGTCTATAAAGCAGTTTCTCCAATTTTAATTGGTTAATTTGACCTTTTAAACAATGTTAAGACCATGTAACTAAGCAAAGTTTCTAGTGGTTAATGAATTCGATAAATTGTTTAAAATAATCTAAGTTTGATTCTTATGTGAAAAATATTTATTAACTAGACTTTCCTTACTTATCGATCGAATTCTTAATTATCAACACTCTTTTCAACTCGTAATCGGATGGTTAAAAAAAAAGTAGAGACCACGAAAAGAAGCCAAGACCTCACCGCACAAGAACATTTCCCTAGTGTTGTTTGTGAGTGGTAAAAGTTGTCACACACACTCACACAGACACAGTCACAGTGTATAGCTGAACATAGCAGAGAGAAAGAGATTCCATTGTCAAATCCCTAATATTTTCAGAACCTCATCATTTTGTTTTTATGACCTAAACTCTCCTCTTATAGAGAGTGTTAGGTCATACTTTCTTTTTCCAGATCCATTTTCCTTCCACTTCCAATTTTTCTTAGGTCATAATTTCATCACTCAATTCGGCAAATTCCCATTTCTGCATTTCTCATGCACCTCCTTTCTCTTTTTGTTTCTCAAATTTTCCACTGTTTTTTCGGTTTAATTTCAAGATAACAGTAAATTTAATTAATTTCATTTTTAGTTTTAGAATGAATTATTTTAAACCTTTCATTTTGATTTTGATTATTAACTGAATTTGGGGGTTTGATAATTGTTTGATTAGTGGAGAAAACAGAATCTATGTTCAATTTTATTTTATCAGATTTTTTTTAAAAAAAATTATGAGTTGTTTGTTGGTAATTGTTGATTACTGCATGATTAGTGATAATTGTTGATTACTGCATGCATGATTAGTGAAGAATGTCTCATGTTGACTTAAGGGGACTTGATGCATGTTATTAATCTGAAGTTTGAACGGTTTTGGTTATTATAATTTTTGTGTTTTTTATGGTTAAATTGAATTTAGATGATTTTTTAGGTTATTTTAAGGTTGTGTGTTTATGTGTCAAGTCTGTTATCTAGTATTCAGTCCCAATCACACATTTAAGAGAATGTTTTAGTTTCTAATTTTTCAAAGAAATGGAGCAATTGTTCATGAAATTTCTGTTCTACTTTGATGTTTTGCTAAGGCTTGAAATAAGACAGTGAAAGGATTTAGTGCCTGTTTGGATAAACAGCTGATTTGCAACTTATAGCACAAGTGCTTATCATGATAAGCACTTATGCATGAGCTTACATAAGCAATTTTAATATCATCCTCCCTCCGGTCCTTTTTATAAGAAACAAATGGGTCAACAAAAGTTAATGTATTTGGTCTATGTTTTGAACCAAATACATTAACTTTAGTTGACCAATTTGTCTCTTGTAAAAAAGGACCGGAGGGAGTTAGGTAAAATGAAGTTAAATTGCTTTTTATATGCTATAAGCTGTTTTTATAAACTATATTGGAGAACTTATGAAAATAAGCTGAAAAAAGCTTGTGAAAATTGTCATAAGCTGTTTTCATAAGCTCTACCAAACAGTCTCACCAAATTTCTGCCAGTAGATAAGCTCAAATTGGTATAATCTGTGAAGCAACAGAACAAATAGTCAGTACTAAGTGCTAACACTGAATTTGTATTTCAGGTGGTATAAAGGCTAGGAGAAACTACAATGTCTCAGAGCTCTGAGGAGGATACTGATATAAGTGATTCTGAGATAAGTGAGTATGAGGAAAAATGTTATGAAGAACTGAAAAGTGGAAGTCAGAATGTGAAAACCTCGGATGAGAAGTTCACTTGTCCATACTGTCCTAAGAAAAGAAAACGGGATTATTTGTACAACGAACTCCTGCAACATGCTTCTGGCGTGGGTCAGAGTAGTTCACAGAAGAGGAAGCCAAGAGAAAAGGCTACTCATTTGGCTTTAGTGAAATATTTGGAAAAGGATCTTATGACTATAGATACTCCATCGGAACCAACTGATAAGGGTGCTGATAACGGTGATACAGACACTTCTATTGATTCTGATGAGCAGTTTGTGTGGCCTTGGATTGGAATTATAGTTAATATTCCCACTAGCAGGGCACAAGATGGGCGTGCTGTTGGGGCGAGTGGTTCCAAGCTTAGGGATGAGTACAGACGCAGGGGTTTCAATCCATATCGAGTCAATCCTCTATGGAATTTCCGAGGTCACTCTGGTACTGCTCTTGTGGAATTCTATAAAAACTGGCCCGGCTTAGATAATGCACTCGCATTTGAAAAAGCATATGCATCAGACCATCATGGGAAAAAGGATTGGTTTGTTAATACAGAGCCGAAGTCGGGTCTTTATGCATGGGTTGCCCGAGCTGATGACTACAAAAAGAACAATATCATTGGTGAATATCTGCGAAAGATGGGCGATATCAAAACCATACCTGAACTTATGGAAGAAGAAGCTCGAAGGCAGGATAAACTCGTGTCCAATTTGACCAATATTATTGAGGTCAAAAACAAGCACTTACATGAGATAGAAGCAAGATGCACCGAGACTACAGCCAAAATGAATTCTGCTATGACAGAAAAAGATCAGCTCATTCAAGCTTATAATGAAGGTATCTGTATTTATTGAGCCTGAGTTACTTTTCAATAATTTGGATCAGGACTTGTGGTAGTTGTGGGTGTTTAGTTTTTTCATGTTATGTAGTGCAACTTACAACTGGTGCTTTGGTTACACATACTACTGCCAGTGTGGTGGTTTCTGGACCAATGGGTTGATTCTGAATTTGACAATTAAGGGGGACCTGACAGGTCCGGAAATAGCCACATACTGCTAGGATCATTGCAACGGTTGCACCATAAATAAAGTTTGGCATTGTTCAATTGATTTGATTTCTGAAGAATATTATGCTGGAACTTTATTTTACACTTTTAAGAATTGATTATTATTTTTAAATTTTGTGATCTTTTGTAACAACATTGTTTTATGCAATGATTCCTTGTATTTAGAGATAAAGAAAATACAGTCAAGTGCTAAGGATCACTTCCAAAGGATTTTTAATGATCATGAAAAGCTTAAGTCGCAACTGGAAACTCAGAAAAGTGAGCTTGAGTCGCGGAGAATCGCATTGGAAAAGCGTGAAGCACATAATGAAAGTGAAAGAAGAAAGTTGCTAGAAGAGATGGAGGAGGTATAATGTTTTGATTTTTGCTCCATCCCCTCTAGCATACTATGATTGGGATTCCTGTAGAATTTGTATTGAAGAAACACATTTTTTGTTTTAACATATTGATTATTATTAATATGGTTTTTTGTCAAATTATTGTCCATATGATTGATACTTTATATGTGTTGGTGCTTTCAATTAAGGATTTATCAACCAAGTTTAATCAATTTCCACTTTACTTGGCATGTTTGATGATCATGGAATGATTGGTTGGAAAATCATTTTCAGTTGAATCTATGGATGATTAATTCTGGAAAGAGTCGGAAGACTGGCAATATGATTAAAACTGGTTTCTGTTTGAGTAGTATGTTGTTACAGGGTGTGAATCCAAAACAAGTTAAGTGTCTGGAATGTTGATGTATTTACTTTAAAAAGGAGAGTATCTCATGATTCAATTCTCCGTGGCTGCTGATAATCTGTCTATCTGTGTTTAACGGTCTGTCTCTGATTTTAATCTAGGCAGTGTTCCCGTCCCTTGTTGCTTAAATCACAAGTGATGTGGAACGGATGGTACCAATATTTAACAGTAATTGTTGGCTCTACTTAAAATGGCGAACTCCAACGAGTGGTTATATGCTATGCTTTTAATGATATGAAATTCGGGTAATGAGGGAGAATAAGAGTCTCCAATATAGAGACGTATGGCAATGATTTCACACTAGGGTTTTATTTTCCTTTACTTTTTTCACCACCATTAAGACTATGCCTGGACTGCCAGGAAGAGCTGGAATGGAAAATGGAAATATCCTAGGTTCTATTGTTTGGATTTTTTAAACAGGATGCATTGCAATGGAATTTTATTGAATGCATTTGTTCTGTTCCATCCTGCAAAACTCCTTTCCTCCCTCCAATTTGGGGGTATGGGAGTAAAAAGTCTTTTTCTCCTTTCCATTCCACTTACTATTAGATATTTAAACATAGCCTAAGAAGAATATTTCTTAAGAAGCCTATAAACTACAATTTTGACATAATATGTTCTTACCATGTCTCTGAGATTATTTAAAATAGTAATTTTCTTCAGAAGCTTGCAGAAGGCTTTGTTTAACTCTGCTGGCATTAATTGTCCATGCAGAATGCAACGAGAAATAGCTCTCTTCAGATGGCTTCTCTGGAGCAACAGAAAGCAGATATAAATGTTATGAAACTGGCTGAAGATCAGAAGGTCTGTATTGCTTTTCTTTTAGTTTTGCTGATGATCAAAAGTGTGCTTGTCAGGTTCAGAGTAGCATGGTATTTATGTTAGTTGAATTTCTATTTATACAGAAACAAAAAGAACAGCTCCATGCTAAAATCATTCAGCTTGAAAGACAACTGGATATGAAACAAAAGCTGGAACTGGAGATTCAGCAACTTAAAGGATCACTAAGTGTGTTGAAGCACATAGAAGATGACGAAGATGTAGAAGTTTTGAAGAAGGTAGATGATTTGCATATGGGTTTGAGGGAGAAGGAACAGTCACTTCAAGACTTAGATGCACTGAACCAAACACTAATCATCAAGGAGCGTAAGAGTAACGATGAGCTGCAGGATGCTCGAAAAGAATTGATTAATGTAAGTACTTTTTTCCAGATACATCTTCGCATGCCAGTTTACTGATTTATTATATCAATTTGGAAGATCATCTGTGCAGAAGAGGCCAGGTTTCCATTTTCCAATTCTTTCATACTTGAATTATTTGGATCATTGACCTAATATTATTTTTTTGTTGATGATTTGACTTGCATGTTTAAAGTATTATATGAAACACAGCAGTATATGTGTGTCTGTATATACGTTGCATTTCTCTTCCTATATGTGCAAGTTGTCCTTTTGTCAATATTCATTATTCACTGCTTATTTGTTGCATTGCTTTTATTATGAACTTAATATTTTGAAAGCTCTTGCAATTTTTAAAAGCTTTCTTATACTTTTTACTGTCCAACGTTGCGTGAAAGGTTCACTACTTGTTTTTTACATTACTTTTTATAATGGACTTGGTGTTCTGAAAAATTCTTGCAATTTTCAAACCTTTTTTATACATTTTACTGTTCAATACTGCTTGAAAGATTTAGTAATAATGCTTTCTCTATCTTGTAGGGCATTAAAGATATAGGAACTCGAGTCCATATTGGTGTGAAGAGAATGGGGGAACTTGACACTGGACCATTCCTTGAAGCTATGAAGCAAAGATATAATGAGGAGGAAGCTGAAGACAAAGCTTCAGAACTATGTTCATTGTGGGAAGAGTATCTAAAAGACCCAGATTGGCATCCATTCAAAGTTGTCATGATTGAAGGGAAAGAAAAGGTAAGTTTATGTTAAACATTTAGTTCTGATAAATTTATCCAGAAATCTACATGCTTCATTGCATATATCACTTTTAATCAATTTTGGTTAATTTTTTACACATCTATATTACCTCTTCATGAAGACAGTCAATATTTTTGTTGACTGTACTCTTGATTGGAACTATTTGGCCTTCTGAACCTGTAAAGGTAATTCCTTCACTTGTGTATCTAAGTATTTACTGGTGTCGAAAAAAGTACGTGCTGTTTGGAAATGTCATAGGGGATTAATAGTAGAAAGAATGACCAGACAGCCAAGTTTAAGCGCCAGTAACTGTATTTTTAACTTTGGAGTATGCATTCCTTTAGAAGCCACTGCACTTTCTCATTCTTTGTTTGTAAGCCTGGAAGGTTTGAACAACATAAAGTAAAATTCTTTGCAAAAGTTGCAGATATGATATGTTCAATTATGCAAAATCCCTGTTACTTAGGTGTATTATACGGGGAAAGTGCTTGGCAGTAGTAATGCTGATAGAGTATGAGTGAATACCAAAACGAGTGGTAGTGGGAGGAGTAGGAATTAGTTTGTGGGAAACGATAATAAAAGCAGGAGAGGAAGGGTGGAATATAGAAGAATTGAGGTGGAATATTTGGTAAACAGATCCCTTAAAGGACTTGTTGCTTTTTTGTTCACCATGTATTTTTCTCTGTTTTCCAGCATCAGAGAAAGTGAGAATGAGAGATATACCATGTGAATTATATTTTTTACAATATACCATGTAAATTGTAATAATCCCTTCTTTGATAATGAACAGATTAATATTAGTTCAGAAGAGGGAAGTCTGGTTTGTGAATACAGTAATACTCATAGCTGATTCCAATTCCCTATAATAGCTCATTGCTCTTTATTCAACTATTTTGGAAGATTCTTACTATCAAAGGTGACTATATTTAGGAAAGTCTGTCTGAAGATCTTAATAATGTGCTTTGGCCACCATTGATGATTAACAAGGACAAAAATGCACCATTAACTTTCATTTCCCCCCACTGCTTTAGGACATTTTATTTCTAATATATCTATTTTATCTGTATAATTGTTTCAGATTCATTTTAATCTACAATTATCCTTCTCTTTTTTTGTTTTGTGAAACTCCTTAACGTTTGCACTTGGTTTTTTGGTTCTACGCTTTTTTCATTCCAGGAAATTATTAAAGATGATGATGAAAAGCTGAATGGACTGAGAAAAGAAGTGGGTGAAAAGGCATATAGTGCCGTGGTGGCATCTTTAACGGAGATTAATGAATATAACCCTAGTGGGAGATATGTAACCTCAGAGTTATGGAACTATAAAGCGGGAAGGAGAGCAACTTTGCAAGAAGGAGTGAAGTTTTTGTTGGACTACTGGAAACGCAAGAAGAAAGGAATGTTGTGAAGGTTTGTTTACAACTTTTTTACTTTACTTATGTTACTGTAATTTTCTTTTGAGCATTATGAATCAAAGACCAACTGTTGTACCTTAGTTACTTAGAAGTAACAGCCACCTAAGTTTTTTGAATCTCTTCTCAAGAAATTACAAGTGGTTTATGATAAGTGATAACTCCCTTCCATATGATTACTTTTACTAGAAAAGGGCAATGATTAGAATGAACTTTTACTAGACAAGGGCGATGATTAGAATGAGAGAGGCCTTAAGTGGGAAATCCCCAATTCCATAGGAAAATCAGAAACCAGTTTCTATCAATATCAAAAAAAAAAAAATATATATATATAGTACGTCAGAAACTGAAGGTGCCGTCACACCCTTTTCACCAAAGGGTTTGGCTTTGGTGTCTCAGATTCTGTCTTCTTCTTTTTCCTCTTCCTCTGTCTTTCCTTTTTCTTACAGTCCCTTTAATGGAATTGGGTTTTTTCCCACAGTGATAGATCTTTCAAAATTTACACTTGATATGAGCCCCTCAACATTCTGATTTTTTTAATCTTATTTTCATTATAAAAAAAATTGTTGTTTATTGTTGGAGTTTCTTTTTTTGCACTGATTTTGTTTTGGATGGGGAAACACCTTTGTTTTTTTCTTGTTGAAGATTTAGTGCGTACAGAAAAAGCTTGAATAATGAATAGAGCTACTGCATGTTTCTGACGAACATGTTTTCCTTAACCAAAAAGGATAATTTTTTTCAGAAACATTGTGGATTTGTTGAAATTGAGCAGCGGCCAGACAACCGTAGAGATGGAATCCACAGATGTTGAGTTTTATTCTCTCCACGCTACTAATTCCATCTCATATTTTCTTATTTTTAGCTGCTAACTGTTCATTTTTATGTAATTTTTAATTTTGGCATAACTTTTGGAGATTTCTAATTTTGGGGTTTGTAATTAGGCAGAGATAAAGTAGTATGCACATGGATCCTATGTTTGGAATCAATTTGCTGTATTTTCATTTGCTACTGTTTTAATTATCATTTCATGTTTTGTTGATGGCAGGAATAGTCATGTTGCATTGTCCGAGAGAATAATTTGTGCATGGTGGCTGGTTAGCATGTATCCATATTTGTAGAGCTGCAAACCGAAGATTAAGGTTGTGCATAAATCAAGTAATTTATGATCATGTTAAACTGGTTAGTTTCACTAGACAATTAGACTGTCTTGCTGAGACCCAAAATGCTTTTGTAGCGTCTGCCTTTGTATTATCTCTAGCATGGGAGAAGATATATATTGATGTTAAACTTGTATGACTATATTATTTGTTCTTTTTTAGCATGTGTTTCTTTCTGTTAGTGAGAGATGATTTTGTTTTGCATATCCAGGTCTTGATCAAAATTAAGTAGTGCGTGCGCGCTCTTGCAATTCTTCTGTTAGCCTTTATGGCTTCGTGCCAAGAGTATGTGCATAGCCTAATTGATGGTCTGATTGTTGCGTATTATAAGTAAAGTTCTAAGCAATAATTAGATATATGTCGAATAAAATTTTCTATCAAAACAAGTGGTGGCAACAACATTCAACAGAAACAGATGAAACAAGTTTTGAAATTTAGGTGCTAATTTTGTTTTTTGTTGGAGAAAAGCAAAATTTATTTTTTTTATTGAAATAGATACCCAATCACAAGATGTCACTAGGAAGCAAAACACATATTCAACGGTCTGCATAAATTTACAGCTTATACCATTTCTACTCTATCTAAATGAACTGGAGTTCACGGATATAATTTTTTTTGAAGAGGAGTTCACGGATATAATTGATTACAATTTAAATTTAGCAAATGAAAGAGGGAACGAATGTATGATTGCAAGCTTGCTACATGCCTCGTGTTTTGGAATAGACTTGATTAGATTACAATCAAGAAAGTCACTGGTTTAAATATCCTCCTCTAACCACACCAATTCAGCCTTTGATGATTTGAATTCACCTAACAGACTGCCTAACACTTAAAACAGTACTTGCAATATGGTACTCTCTCAACTAATTTATTCAGCAAAATAAAGATCTAATTTGGAAACAGATGCAGAAAAAACGTGACCCTGCAAACCAACCCCTTCACAAACCACCTACTGCCTGAAGCATTCCAAAATACTCAACACTTCAAAACAAAATCATCTCTCACTAACAGAAAGATACAACAACTAACTTGACGACAAAAAAACTGAGACAAGCCCTTGGATTCAAACACCATTGGAAAATGTTGTAATCGAGATTATTTGCTTTAATGCTTAGCCGATTCCTAGACGATAGTTTCACCTCCTTAACCATCTTTTCAACACAAATTTCCTTATTTTGAATTAGTTTAATGTTTCTTGCCTTTCAAAATGCTCCAAATGCACGCGAACCGCACCCAGGGCCGTTTCTGAGATTTTGGTGGCCTAAGGCGAACCTACAATTTGGGTCCCAACTAGTAAATATATATAAGAATTCTGCTCTTCTCCCAACACAAAACACTCGCGCCCAACTGAACTTCCCAAAATACCCTTGCGTGAGTTAACTCACGCAAGTGTAAATTCCAGCATGAGTTAGTTAACTCATGCAAGTGTTAATTCCAGCGTGAGCTAATTTGCGCATAATTTAACATCAGCGCGAGTTAAATCACGCAGGGATATTTTCAGTATTTAAGTTGGGCGCGAGCAAAATGTGTT
>Ga0315913_1008158_pt1 | contig 12464 bp, 14 predicted proteins | sample MpolsnodulesMG_FD_207736 | JGI IMG/M metagenome (GOLD analysis project Ga0315913, IMG submission 207736) | Medicago polymorpha root nodule microbial communities from Los Angeles, California, United States - small nodules | ecosystem: Host-associated > Plants > Roots > Nodule | place: USA... | reverse complement strand
TTCAGATTCCACACTTCGAGGTAACAATCGAATCACTGATTCATGTGTTAATTCGTAATGATCCAAGGAAAGAAAATCGAATTTTTATCCGCTGCTTATTCTGAAAACGACTCGATTTTCCTTCAGTGGTGGGGGCGAACCTTTTTAGGGGTTAAGGTGTGGGGAGAGCAGGTGATGTGCGCCTAACTCATCTGCAGTTTGCAGATGACACTTTGACTATAGGTGAAAAGAATTGGTTGAATGTTCGATATATGCGGGTGGTGTTGCTTTTATTTGAGGAGGTGTCGGGGTTGAAGGTGAACTTTCGCAAAAGTATGCTAATAGGTGTCAACATAACTGATTCTTGGTTGACAGAGGTTGCCTTGGTAATGAATTGTAGAAAAGGGTTGGTCCCGTTTGTGTATTTGGGTTTGCCAATCGGTGGTGATGCTAAGAAGTTTAGTTTTTGGAAACCCATTGTCGACCGTATTGTAGCTCGCCTAACGTCCTAGAGCAATAAGTTTCTATCTTTTGGGGGTCGTCTGATACTTCTGAAGTTTGTCCTGTTCTCTCTTCTGGTTTACTTGCTTTCCTTTTTCCAGGCTCCCGCATGTATAATCTCTTCTATAGAATCTATTTTTAAAAGATATTTTTGGGGGGTCAGTGAGGAATCTAGGAAAATTGCTTGGGTAAATTAGCAATCTATTTGTTTACCAAAGAAGGAAGGAGGGTTAGGGGTTATGAGGTTGGGTGCTTTTAATTTTTCTTTGTTTGGTAAATTATGTTGGAGGATGGTGGAGGATAAGGAGGGTCTCTGGTATCGAGTTTTAAAAGCGAGATACGGTGAGGAGGGGCGGTTGAAGGAGGGTGGGAGTCACAGTTCGTTATCGTGGAGTACAATGTGTGATGTTCGTAGGGGGATTGGTCAGGATGTGGGGAGTTGGTTTGACGATAATTTACGTCGCGTTGTGGGGGACGGAAAAAACACGTTGTTCTAGTACGACACTTGGTTAGGGGAAATTCCTTTGCGAATTAAATTTCCCTGACTCTTCGAGTTGGCCGTGAACAAGGTGTCCACCGTGGAGGAGATGTCGCTTTTAGGGTGGGGAGATGGGGGACGACGTGGGTGTAGAGACATCGCTTGTTGGCTTGGGAGGAAGATAGCGTGAGGGAGTGTTCGGGTTTATTATCTAACATTGTTTTGCAGAAAAATGTTACTGATCAATGGAAGTGGATGCTCGACCCTATTCATGGCTATTCCGTCAGAGGAACGTATTGTTTAATTACTACTTCTGTTGAACCTGTTGATAGGAACCTGGTTGTCAACGTCTGACATCAACAAATTCCGTCAAAGGTGTCGTTGTTTGTTTGGCGCTTTTTGCGCGACAGAATTCCAACCAAGGACAATTTATTGCGTAGGCGTGTTCTTCAGTCAAATGACACAACATGCGTGGTGGGTTGCGGTAACCAGGAAACGGCGGAGCATCTCTTTTTAGGTTGCAGTTTCAGAACAACGGTTTGGTCCCATGTCTGGAACTGGTTGGGCATTTCCTCGGTTCCTGATGGTGTGATTCGAAATCATTTTGTTCAGTTTTCTAATATGGCAGGTATGCCGCGATGCTCTCATTCATTTTTACAAGTTGTTTGGTTTGCATGGGTTTTATGGAAGGAAAGAAATAACCGTGTTTTTCAGAATACAGCTTCAGATCCTTCAGCTATCATCAAGAAAGTTAAACTTAATTCTTTCTTATGGTTGAAATCTAAACGACTATCGTTTAGCTCGTTTTGTTATCATGACTGGTGGAAACAACCACTCTCTTGTATGGGCGTACATTTGTAATTATTTTTGCTTTTCATCAGGTGGTGTTCGCTTTTTGTTGGCACTATTGACTTTTGTAACTGTTGCGGTGTCCTCTTTCGGCACGTCGTGTGCGTGGGATGTTCTGTTATTGATAATATATTTCATTTTAGTTTGTTAATAAAAAAAACGAGCAAGTCAAACTCACAATGTAGGACCCATATTTTATTATCAATCGACTGCATATTAACAAAATCATTTAGTTTATATAAATAAAAAATACAATTTATTTTATTTTAGTATTACTTACCGTACATGACACGTCTATAACTTATCCAGATTCATGTGAATCTGCAACAACTTCGATTGGATCCAAATATTATTATTTTTTGAATAAATTGGATCCAAGTATTTGATTTGCAAAAGAAAATATATTTCCAATTTGATATAGCTAGGCTCATCTGATTATGAATTTTAAAATTTTATCTTCTATTTAATATATGGTTCTGTAACAAAAAAAAAATGGTTCTAGCAAATTGTCAACGAAAAAAGAGAAGATATTTTTGCAGCATCGTGTCAGCAACGGAGATTATGTTCATGAAAAATGCTAATGTCAGCAACGGAGATTATGTTAATGAAAATGCTGATAAATGTTTTATGGATATTTGATAAGAAATTTAAAAAAAAAACTTTATCTTAAAAATGCTGGATTTAATACCTCTAAACTTGAAATTGACTTTTGTTTTACCTTGAATTTATCACTTATTTTTATTTTTAGATAAATGTTTACTTTTTCAATCCTCTATAGTTTTTTTAGGAACGCTATCCATCAATGACTACCAAAAAGAAAGTCGATTGGGATCCCTCTTTGATAGGCAAACAACAAGAATGACGTCGATCTTGCAATTCAACACAACAACTGCTTTCCACCAACCAATAATCGGCCACATTGACATCAACAAGTAAACTTTTATTAAAATTCAATTTCAAGCTTGATATGATTTCAATTAGGATTATATTAGCCTTCAATGTCCTCCTCAAGGTCTCAGGTTCGATTCTTTCTGGTGCAAATTTGAGAGGGTTAGTTTAGCTTCTTAAAAAAAAAAAAAAAATTTCCCCAACTCTTCTTCTCTCTCATAATCAAAGCATCAACAACAAATTGAAGATGTGAAATACGGAAGGGAGATGAGCCACCAACACCATAACCTGAAAAGATACAAACTTTTAGCATCATATTTAACCCTATAGCAGCCGGTAGAAATAAAAAGGGTGAAAGTGGGCCCCCCGCCTGAGGCCCTTGCCCAATCGAAACTCCTTCGTAGGGCAACCATTGACCAAAACCAAAGATGTAGTTGTGCTCCCACATTCCATAATCCATTACTGCCATTTCCACGAAAAAACTCATATTCAACATAATCGCTTCTAAGTAACTCCATTCCACCAAGTCACCCTTCTTACATTTTTTATCATAATCAACTACCTTATTAACAATAATGCCAATGTTGTCTAGAATTTGTCGACCTCAAAAGTCGGCTGAGATTCAGAGATCACACCATCGACTACCTCCTTTAACATGTTAGCCAAGACCTTAACCAACAATTTGTACATGCAACCAACTAAAGAGATAAACGGAAAATCAACTGGATTTAGAAATTTTTCAAAGATGTAAAACTAATTTTGACAAGTTTTAATATTATTGGTCAAATCTTATATGGTTGAGACTTGAGATACATTGTGTGTTTTTATAATTTTCTATAACCCTCACATAATTGGAAAAACAAATGCTATAGTCTCTAGCTATACGATGTGGATACGGTTGGTGTTCAAGGTCACACACTGTTGAGAGTTGGAACAAAGCTATCAAAGAAAAGGTCAAACCCCAAAACATCTTAACCGCAGCTTATGAAGAAATGACACCTATACTATTTTGGGCCATGTATGAAAGTGATATAACTTTCTTTCCTTGTTTTTCTGTGATGTGTCCCTTTCCTGTTTCCATTTTTTGGTGCAAAAGAGCTTTTTCAACAAAATCTCATCACCATTCATTAATCAATTTTATAAAAATAATTCTTTTTATCACAACCTCTCAACATAAATTTTATAAAAGAACAAATATCTCCTTCATCCTACAACTTTACACGGTATGTAGTGGACTAGTGGCCAATTGGCATAACAAAATCATTAGACCTAACACAAGTGGATCAACTATGTAACAATTCCAATTCTACATGTCAAAATTACGTAATTATATGGTTAAAGACTTCCCCTAGATCTCACCCACGCAGCCACAAATGTGACACATGACAAGATCTTGTCCTAGTCATGTTATATATTATAATTAAATTTGTAATTATAGTAATTTAGAAATATAAATATCTAATGATTCTTCTCCAAAGTGTACAAATAATTCAACCCACAACTAACGGAGACATATCACATGACAAGCAACAGCATACCTTGTCTTTCTCTTTTGTATTTTATTGCTAAAATTGTATAGTACAAAGAAATATAAACAAAAAAATGCAATGAAATAAGCAAATACACTTTCCCATAACATAAAATTACACTTTTCAAGAGAATTCATATACTCACTTTACTTGTTTGCGTATAATAATATTATGATTACTATTAACAATGCCCAAAATCATCAATCAATTTGATGCTTCTTCATGCTCAAGCAATATTAATTTTAATTGATAATAACACTTACTAAACCATGACATAGCCTCCTCTTTTTTCCAACAACATTTGGTACCTACCTTGAACTTCTTTGCCTTAATTCACTTTGCTTATTAACCAAAATTACATATTATTCCTTCACTTTTTCACTTTCATTTTACCTTGATGGTTAAGCACACACTTAGTTACCGTGCCTAAACCAATAAGGAATCATTAAATTTGATTTTTTGATTTTGAGTATACTACAAGCAGTAGCCACACTAGCCACTGTGCATCATTCTTTATCAATCCATTCAGCAGCAACCCTTCCTGAACTTCGGCCGCTCAACTTTCCGAACGACACACTAGATAATCCTTTGAAGCTGCTACTACCGCTGTCGTTCAAATTTCGGAGTTTCCTCAATTTGTTTATCTTTGAACAATTGATATCAACACTGTCTTGATCAGTTTCGTCGTGATTTTCAATTTTCATGACAACCATAAGTCTAACTATGTTGCTTCGACAAAATGGACAAACTGGTGGAGTTATAGAAGTAGTTGTCGGGTTCGGTTTGTTGTAGCAACAAAGGGCTAATGTGCATTGTGCACACATTTGGTGACCACAATTCTGAACTTCAATTGTGCATACCTGCTCAAAGCAGATGCAACATAATTCTGACTCACTAACCTGCATAATATCATATTCCACAATGAGAATGCTATTTCTTTTTTGGATCACATTTATAAGCAAATTTTAAACTTGGCCAAATAATCAAATCTCTCAGCCTTTGACTGAAACAAATGATAAATTCAGATAGCATCACAAAAATTCAGTTCAAATTCATTTGGTTTGTATAAGCATAACAAATAAGCCACATTTCAGCATTATGATTAATTCAATTGTAAAACACAAGAATTTGGTGTGTATGTGAGCATGCGGACAGGAGGAGCCAAATTACCTCGGAGATATTGTCATCTACACAATCTGATTGTGATGGAGAAGGAAGAGAGTAAAATTTCCCCTTCAATATGTCTTTCTCCCTTTCTCTGTTTGCGTCCATCAAAGCTTGTTCTAACAAGGCTTTGGCTTCCGGATTAAGTTCACTGATGAATTTCAGTGGAGATGGCCAAACAAGAGGCTCAGCAGACGTAGGATTTAACAAGGACGCGCATGATCCATGTCTGTGTTTCATAGCAACCATGTATGGTATACGCCTGCATAAACGCACCAAACAACATGAAGAAAATCTAGGGATATAATAAATGATGAGGGGAAAAATGCTTAATTAAAAAAAAAAATAAAAAAAAAACTTAATAACAGCCAAATCGTAAATAAAGTAAGTTTCTCCTTAAATTTGAGAAGTTACAATAGGAAAATGCCAGATATGAGTATTAAAACAAATGATGGAATTATCATATCAAAGATTTTCCTAAAAGACTTAGAAGTTTGATATTACAATAACTTCAACACATTAACAGAAATAGTCCATATACAAACCAATAAGCCACATAAATGAAGATGAACTATGTTTAGATATGTTAACAAATCCAAAACCAAACCATACCCTGATGAATCACGCTGAATACGATCTGCGCCCCATGCCAACAATTCACGAATACAATCAAGAGACCCCCCTCTAGCAGCAAGATGAAGAGGAGTACTTCCAGGATAGCTGCAAAATTTCAAATAACAATTCTTTAGTACACAAAACAGAAGAATGCATAAGATTCAAGTTATTTCAATTAACCATAGAATTTTGAGAGATCAGTACCCATATCTACCGGTCGAAGCACAAACAAGAGCTCCACTGTCTAATAGAATATGTACACATTCAGGCCGTCTTTGTCGAGATGCCAAATGCAACGGCGTCGCACCCTTTCCATCTCTAACATTCACAAACCGAACAAATCCCCTACAACCAATTCAAAAACATTTAAAAAACCATAACAGCATAGCATCAAAGTCAAAGTCAATCCAGGAAAAAAGAATTATTCTGAAAAAGAAAAAGGACAAACCAAGAAGCAGCCACATGACTAGATTGAGCAGAAGAAAGAATAGCTTTAAGGCAAGAAAAATGGCCATAATAAGCAGCATAGTGTAAACAGGTTCTTCCATTAACCGTATCAAACATCAAAACCTGAAAATTTCATAATTTCCACTAATCAATTTTCCAATTCATCTATCTATGGATTAACAAATGAAACTACCAATGAAATTTTCCAAATTACATTAGCACCAGCTTCAAGTAGCTTCTCCACACATGCAATCCTTCCATGCATTGCAGCCAACATAAGAGGAGTCTGAAAAAAGGGTAAGTAAAAACTAATAAAAAAGGTAGCACTTTTAGCAATAAAAACAAAAACCAATATGCCAAAAAACACAATGCAAAATAAAGAACATAACCAACCATTACCTGTTTTTGTCGATTTAAAACATCTGGATTAACAGATCCATGTAAAAGGCTTGAAAGAATCTGAAACAAAACAAAACAAAACAGAAATGTCACAAACAAAACAAAACAGAATCTTAAACTAAACATAGCAGAAAGTAAGGAAAAAGAATTCACCTCGATCTGGCCATTAGCAGCAGCAATATGAAGAGGTGAAAAACGATCAAAGAGAGTTTTTTGGTGGAAAAGAGAAGGGTCTTGTTGTAACAAAGTTGTGACAATTTGAAGGTTACCTTGTTGGACAGCAGTGAAGAGACCATGATCATTGTTACCTCTGCAACTAAGGCCTTGACCCATGTTGTCGGGGAGAGGTGAAGTGAAGTGGTTGAACTTCACCTCTGGTTTGAATGGATGAGCCACCTAGTTTGGTGAATGATATAATAATAACTTGTATATAAATGAATGAATAAAGTTTGTAATAACTTGTAACTGTGTGTTCTGTGATATAGAAGATATTAATGTTAGTTATAGTGACAGAAAAATGTGAAATGTCTGGAGGGAGAGAGAGAGAGAGATGGTAGCTGACTGTGTCAGTGAATAGTGGTTGCTGTGTCTCAGAAATGACTTGGGGCATCTACTTAGATTCTGCGTTAAGCTTTGCCACGTTAGGCACCCAAATTAGATACTACGTACGTACCCCCTCCTTGATTAATTTGAGTCAAGTTTTTCATCACCAAAAAAAAACTACCCAATTCAGGCTATGCTCTAAAATAATTGACATTTTTTTTACTTAAAATAGATGATATTCATTTACCTAAATTAATAGAGTGCATTTATCTAAATTAATAGAGTAAATTTATCTAAAACTATCATTTCATGGTTTAAAGTGCTTATGAGTTGCAACATATGAACGTTCAACAAACTGACGGGATCGAGCGAAGATTTGGGATTGGTAGGGTCCTCGTTGGATCCAAACTTTCATGTGAATTGCAGTTCATTAACGTCTCATAACCAACGTTCTTAGAAGCTTATGGGGTGTGGGAATTTCGCCTACACACTCTATTTGCAGCAAGGAGGATGAAACTAGACAACCCGTATTTGGCTCATGTTAGTAAGATCTAATCAAATTACTAAAAAAAAATAAAAAAATCTTTTTCTTAATTGCAGGGAATGTATTTTCAAAAGAGAAATTATATTCGAACATCTATTTTGCAACAACTATTTTGACAATCCAATGTATATAGGTATATTTTTGTAAAAGCAAGAGAAAAAAAGCTTGAAAATACTATGCCAGTATATCATAGGGCTATTTTAACAACTAGTATTTTTAGATTGATGGAAAAGTTGTCACAAAAGTGAAGTCAATATATCATAACTCTTTTCAAAAACCTTGATAAGAAAAACATTGAAGAGATAGAAGCGTGTTGCCACCTTTCTAATTGGAGAAACAAAACTATTTTTGAAGAAGGCTTTCAACATCCAAATGATCATATCCAGGGTGATTCTTCATATGGCAGATGGGATCGATAGACATGGGCATACTCTTTCGATGGGAAGGCAATGGCAACAGAAGATCATTTTTATCAACTAAAAGCATCCTCAAGGAGATTGGATAAAACTTAACTATGACAAAGCTTGCAAGGTTTCAATGAATGGTGTAGGTCATGGTCTTTATCGAGATTCAGGCACTCCCTGGTTGAAAGGATATACTTAAAGGATTGGAACTGTGATGCCCTTCATGCATAAATGTGGAGAACGTACACATGGCTACAAATTGTTTTTCCTGAATTGTAGTTGAAAGTGATCCCAAGTTTTCGATTGATATGGTTACCGAGGGTTGTAAGCTTAATGGACACACCATACCTTGATCCGGCGGATACAAGATCTTACTACTTGTAACGGTACATAATTTACACATGTTAGCGCAGTCAAATAAAATTTACATATGTTAACTAGAATTTACACATGTAAGCGCAATATCCAAGTTATCATCAAAATCAACACATGATACCAAACTTATTTTTCTGCACAAAAAAATATAGGTTTAATTACAGATTTGGCCCCCTAAGTATCCAAATGTTGTGATTTTGGCCCCCTAAAAAAATAACTACTTTCGAGCCCTCTATGTTTACCCCATTTTGCAGATTTGGCCCCCCAGACCAATTTCGACCCAGTCAACGCACACATGAATGCCACATGTGTAATTTTTATTTAAAAAATAAATAAAAATGTCACGTGTAAATGCGTTAATTAAAAAATAATAAATATTTTAATTTATTTTTAAATTTTAAAAAAACAAAGATAATTTAAAATTTTAAAAATTAAAAAATAATTAAAATAAAATAAATAAAAAATAAAAAATTACACACATTGCGTCCACGTGTGCGTTGAATGGGTTAAAATTGGCCTGGGGCCAAAAGGGGCTAAACATAAGGGGCTCGAAAGTAGTTATTTTCATTAGGGAGCCAAAATCGCAACATTTGGATACTTAGGGGGCCAAAAATGTAATTAAACTAAAAATATATTATACAAGGAACCACATTTCTCCAACCTCTCCTCCTCCCAAACATGGATCCTTTTACACAACATCCACCCTTCACCCTCAACACCCTACCTAAACTGCACATATTTTCCATTGCCACGTAACGATTATCAACTAACTCAAAAAATCTTATGAACTTATTACATAAAAGTCTCCCCTCCCACCACAGATCAAGCGAAAAGAGATAATTAACCTCATTACCCGCCATTTTCACCAAATTATCATCAAACCAATTACCAACCTCCAACCTTACCCTCTTCTTACACCAAAAATATATTTCCACCATATAGACGCTTTATTACCCTTATACTTCACTCAACCATCCTCCACCCCATAACGCACCCGCAACACCTTAAACCATAACCCCCTGATCCACATCAATCTTCGAATACTAATTACCAACCTTACCCTCTTCTTATACCAAAAATATATTTCCACCATATAGACACTTTATTACCCTTATACTTCACTCAACCATCCTCCACCCCATGACGCATCCCCAACACCTTAAACCATAACCCCCTTAATTCACATGCATCTTCAAATACCATTTACCTAAAAGAAAAATATTATAATTCCAGAATATGTGCACTCTTAAACTACCACTTTCCTGATGAAGACACGTCTTATTCCACTTTTTCAACCGATGCACTTTCCTCATGTCCTCCCCCAAATAAAAATATTTAAAGAGACATTCAATAGAAGTGATTATTCTTACGGAAGATTTGAAGGACAAATAAGTAGTGGGTAATTAGGACAATACAAATTTCAGAACAACCACTTGACCACCCGACGAAAGATTCCTACCCTTCCACCGATACAACTTCTTCTTAATATGATCAAGCAAATGATATCAAAAACATAATATGCAAGAGTTGCCTTTTATAGGAAGGCCGAGATAAAGAAATAGAATATGACCAATTTTATAATTAAGAACAACACACACTTCCATCATGCAAGAATCCATCACATTCACCTCGTTAACAAACTTTTATGAAAATTCACTTTTGATCCAAAATTCCTTTCAACAAAAATGAGATTAGCTTTAAACGCCCTTATATTATCCCAACTCTTCTCACCCAAAGTCAATATATAATCAACAAATTGCAAATTCAGAAATATACATATGATCTTAAGAGTTGACCTTATACCCAACAAACAAACTGACATCTACTAAAGCATTTAACATAAAATTCAATCTTTTACCACAAATTAAAAACAAAAAAGAAGAAAGTGGACCGTCTTGTCTCAACTCCCTCCTCAATTTAAACTCATCACTCAGACAACCATTGACTAAGATCGAAATTGATGTTGAGCTTATACTCTCTAAAATCCACATGTTGTTAGGGAGTCTGGGGAGCTCTGGGAGTGGCAATAGGCCAGTATATGGGTCTCATCATTTATATATCCAACAATTCATCCATTCCTAGTCGACGTGGGACATAATCTCTCACACTTGAAACTCAACAATCCACACTAGGATCTCACTACCACTACCAGTTGTTGGGGAGTCCAGGGAGCTCTGGGAGTGGCAATAGGCCAAACGTCCAGGACCATAAGAGACGTAGACACCACATCTCCACCTAAAACCTTAAGGCATTAGGTATATGGGTCTCATCTTTTATATATCCAACATTTCATCCATTCCTAATCGATGTGGAACATAATCTCTCACACTTGAAACCCAACACCACGTAACTGGAAAAATCATTTTGGCCTTCACTGCATCCAGATGCTCCCACTCAACTGAATCGTATACTTTCTAAAAATCCACTTTACACAAAATGAGTTATTTCTTCAACTTTCTCGCCTCATCTACAATCACATTAGCAAAAAAACATGCCGTCTAAAAAAAATAACACTACCGACAACTATCTTTAATCTATTGGCCAAAACCTTAACCAACAAAATTGATCTAAATCGAAACAATCTCTAAGGGTTGTCAACTTTTAGAATTAGAGCCATAAAAATACATACCTTTTTTTACAGACTTTTCGTTTTTATGGAATTCAAGCAAAAAAACGTATAACAACATCTTTGATTTCTTACTGAAAGTCTTTAAGAAAAGTCTTTAAAAAGTGCATTAAAATACACGTTAAATTTAATAATACTTATACTTAGATTGTATGCAGTTGATTTTAGTGAGAATACCTTAAGATCATTGACATTTGAATTGACCTGAATAGTTACGTACCTTAAGACCATTCAAAAATATAGATAACGTCAATGGTCTATTGGTCTACTACATTCCTTCTTTTCTTGTTGGATGACTTGTACTTTGAATAACGTTTCCGTATTTTGTTTACTGACTGAGTCATTACATCTGAAGAGGACGTTGACAATATCTTTATACGATTGAGGATGTTGAGTCTTACACCTGTCCACTATACTCGTCCCTCGTATACTTTCAAAATGTAGAAATACAAGGTGATTTCAATTTCAATATCAATATCAATATGACCTACAAAGAAAACTCAGAGAATGAGTAATCTAAATATTTTCATCTACATTTGTATCAAAGTACTTTTAACCATGACCAGCTACATTGAAGAATTGTAGGCCATTTATCCAATAACGAATAAGAATTCACCTGAGTAAATTCGTAAGCGGTACCGACAAATTAATATATAGAGCATATATATTTAATATAAATTATTTTGTTTTGTTTATAAGAGGGTTGAGATATCTTTCAAATGGTAAACTGCATGAATTGAATCTGGTTCTTTTTTTTTAGGGAGAGTCATGTTGTTGAATCTTTCTAACACCAAGTTGGTAATAAAATAGTACGAATTCATTCAATAAGAAAAAAAAATAACACACCAATTTAATTTATTGTAAAGTCAATGGACTATAGTTGCACGGGAAAATGACGCTCTAACACTTTTTTTTTTTTTTTTAAGGGAACACTATCAGATGTTGTATGGAAAGAAGAAGAAAACTTTAAAATGTGGGAATGTTTGAGAGACTGTCTTTGATTTGTGTGAATTGTGATTGTTTCATTTTATGGTCGGGTTTGATAATCTTGAATTTTTTTTAAAACAGAATATTGTTTTTTATTTACAAGTGAAACAAAATATTATTGGTAAACCAAAATTCA
>Ga0315913_1008157_pt1 | contig 12464 bp, 2 predicted proteins | sample MpolsnodulesMG_FD_207736 | JGI IMG/M metagenome (GOLD analysis project Ga0315913, IMG submission 207736) | Medicago polymorpha root nodule microbial communities from Los Angeles, California, United States - small nodules | ecosystem: Host-associated > Plants > Roots > Nodule | place: USA... | reverse complement strand
TCGGGAGGGGAAATTCAAGTAACCTCACTCATCGGTTTATGCATGGTAGAAGTACCTAGAACCTGAAAAAGCTATAATAATCGGCTCTGTCTACGGGGCATGATGTGAATAGGTCATGCACCCGTGAGAGATGTAATACTAGTTTTTTTTTTTGTTTGAAGCATCTAATGCTAGCTGTTGGATATATTATAAAATAATGAACGGTTATGATTGAAATTAATAGTTACCTGTTAAAGTGGTATTGTTCGGTGATTCTTCTTCTTTATTTATATATATATATATATATATATAGACACACACACCTACCTTAAATTCCAATAATTATAAACGGTGTTTTTGGAAATGATTCAAAAATTTATGAAAAACCCGGTGTGCAATTGGATGGAAAATCCGAGAAAATAGTCCTTCTGATTCTTAAAAAAAAATCTGAATTTTTGATTTACTAGTTCATGGAAAAGAGTCGTTCATTCTTATACTTATAACTAGATTCTAACCCGTGCGATGCACGGATTTTGTAGAGTTTCATATATAAATATCATATTGATTATACATTCAATACTATGCTATAAAATGATTGTAAAAAACAAAAAAAATGCAAAAATTAGACCAATTTAAGCTATTAAATTTGTTTTCTTACCAAATAATATTACCAGGCTGTGTTCCGAAGTTCTTCTTTCTCAACCTTTATCTTCGATTACATTCATATTAAAAGAACAACTAAAATAAACAAATTAAAAATAGTAAACATGTTTCAAAAGTCAAAGGGAGAAAGCAAAGTAATGTTATAATCAAGTAGTGATTTTTGCAAATAAAAAGTCAAAATAAATAACTTCAAGTAATATAATACTTCCTCCGGTCCTAAATACAAGGGAAGAATCTTTTTTTAGGTTCATTGAATAATTAATGTATGTGGACTACAATATAGACTGAATATATCATTTATTCAATGAACCTAAAAAAAGAATCTTCTCTTATATTAAGGACCGAAGGGAGTATATGAGAAACGAAGAGGCCAACAAAATTACAATAAGAAGTTAAGTTTCTAGTGATAAAATTATCATCTGAATCAGTCAAATTATCAACAATTTTAAATATCGTAACACGTAGTAAGCATACACCAAAAAACTGATCATAACCGCAAGGCCTATTAAATTTATAAAAATGAAAATGAAAAGGAAAATAATAATAATGAAAAAGAATGATCGTCAATAAAGGAACCGTTAATATTGAAAAGAAATTGCTATTAGAAATGAAACTGCTAGGGCATTTGTGGCTTTAAAAAAAACTTTAGTACGGTATATCAATTTTGGAAGCAACAATATTTAAATCAAAATGGAAATGGCATAGTGGTGGAAGATGTAAAGTGTAGCTAGATGGTACCTTGTTCGAATCCTTGAAAGGACAGCTTATGTATTATTAGGTGATATTAAGAAATAAACAAACAAATTGTTTCATCATACTAATTTTTCATATTATTATACATTTATCCTTTTATCAACAAAATTATCATTTAAATATTAATTTAATTTTAATTATTCGTTTCGTCTCGACAATTAAAAAAAATTCATAGTTTCAAAATAATTGACACTTAAAAATATCAACATGAACAGACACTTTTCCATCGATTGAAAGAGATACAAACAACTAACGGTGTCAAATAATTGCTACTTAAGAATATCAATGTATCATTTATTATTTTTTTGTATTTATATACTCTTATTTATTGAATTTTATTCAACTCAACTACTCTACTTACTAAGACTAACTAATGTTCTACATTAATGTTAATCTTTTTAAAATAATCATTAGTTTTCAAAATTTAATCATATCAACTTTCTCATATAGGTATAAAAATAATTGATTTTGGAGATATAAGCAAATAAGTTCTATAATGAGTGCGGTGTAAATATTCAATAGAAAGATTATATTAATGTTAAAAAAATTCATTTAATATCTTTAAAAATTTGACAATATCAATAATATAATTATTTTTTATATGATTACCGCTGTTCATAATTTGCTACACATTTATGGAAAAATTCATTAAAAAATATGAAGGTGATACATGAGTTGACTAAAAAGTAGGGACTAATGTTATAGATAGTAGGTCATACAAATATTCTCATATTTAGTAAGTCATTTTTTGTAAGATTCTCATCTTTAGTAAGTCAGTTTTACAAAGATTTTCAACTCATTGAATAGTCAGTCTTTGTAAGATTCTCATCTTTAGTAAGTTAGTCTTACAAAGATTCTCAAGTCGTTGAATTTCCCGTCTTTGTAAGATTCTTGATCGTACCTGATCAGAAGGTGGTTGTCGGTGCTTGGTTGAAGGTGGTGGTTCACGGTGGTGAGAGAACTTCAAAGAGCGCTGGACCGAATGAGGGGTGTGTACCTGCAGACACTCTGACGCTCAAGTCAGTAGATGTTCAGAATGGGGGGTTTTAGAGTGCAGAAGATTCTACCTTTGAGGCTGCGAGGAGCCTCCTATTTATAGAGGTGGGTAAATGCAGAGCCGTTATAAGGCACACGTGTGACCGGCGGTTACGAAATCGTAAGAAGTGTAACCACTGGTGAGATATTCGCGAAAACGTGGGTAAAGAGACGTTGCCGAACGTTGCAGGACGTTTGAACTATTCTTATTTGCTCTGTATACCCCCCTTGCGGGGAAGGGGTCTGTCGCGAGTAATTTTGTCAAATGCAACATTTGGGCTTGATTTGTTGTTGGGCCTAAGTGGCTTATGTCGAGGCAAAATCTCTAATTAATTTTAAAGATAACAAACCTTGATGATTAAGAAATTAATGGACTTTGATTAATTTGTTGGTATTTAACTTGTGCTCTTGAGTGGTTAATTAAGACAGGAACACGTTTCAATTCATACCAAGATACAAAGAATCAAAGGACATAAAGACTTAAGAACTCAGCCAAAGTTCAGAAAGTTAAAAAGAGTTCAGAAGGTTGGACGGAGTTCAGAAGGTTGTTCATGATGAACATCAAGAACCAAGCCCAGAAATTCATGAACCAAATGAAGAACATGCAAGGTTCACGTGACTTAAATAAAAGCCCAGTAAAGTACATTTACTAAGATCAAGCAAGGAATAAAGGCATTTATTTGTTTAAAGTCAAAAAGGGCATTTTCAATGTTCATTCAAGACTATGAACATTTGAAGTACAAAACATTAGGAATATTCCATTAAGAATACCATCCTAGATGTTTTCCATGCTGCACTTCATCAATGTTTCATTATTAGGATTTGATTACATCAAATAAGAGTCTTACAAATCATCCTAAGTGAAACAAAAGAAACATTCTGAAGTCCCCTGAGTTCAGAAAATTCGATCCTGCTCCATGCTTTTTCAGACATGAACAATGCAGTAGTTGGAAAGTAAAAAGCAAATCTAAAAGCAAGATCAAGTCTGATTCAACAAGATTTCGACGCACAAGGGAGTTGGTACTGTACAAAGCAAACCAAATCCCCTAAAGCATGGAAGTGAAGTGACAGTTTCACTTTATGAGATCCTGCACATGTTCCAAGACAGATTTCAAAGAAGAATTGATCTAACAACATTCTGAAGTCGTACAAAGATAATCTTTATAGTACAACCCATAAATTCATGTGACATTCATCTGCAAAAGCCCAGATGCATATCTGGCCGTTCATCCACATGAAGATCATGATGAACACAACAACATTCTGAAGTATTCTCAAGAACACAACAACATTCTGAAGTATTTCATTATGCCCAGAATTTCAAGTGAAAGTTAGTGGGTCTTAGAACACGTGGCACAAGACTATTGGCCACTCTCCAACGGCTACAAAGGCTCAAGAAACTCTATAAATAGAGATCAAGGCCTCAGCATAACACACACATTTGCAAAGCATACAAGAAAACAACTTAAGAGTGTTTGAAGCTTTAGCAAAAACATTGATCTCACAAAGATTCCAAGAAGTCTTTAAAAGTGTGCATCAATATTTCTCTTATCTTTTTAAAGATAAATCTCTCCCTCCATTCTTCTCTTGTCTGATCTAAATCATTTAAACTCCATACAAATTGTAAACAAAGTCTCATCTAGCTTTAGGGTTACTAAAGTGTTAGTTTGAGCAGAAAGGTGTGAAGTCTAAGTGGGTAACTTAGCAAGAAAGGTGTAAGCCTGCTGAGGCTTAGAGAATACAGTTGTTGTAATTGTTCAGGTGAACAAGGTTGTAAGGTGCATGATTTGAGAAGTTATCTCAATCATCATAGTGGAAAATCTCAGAAGATTGTGAAGGGTGGACTAACCCACATTTGATGAACCACTATAAATTTCTGTGTGTTCTTCTTCTCTTCTCTTTACTCTTTACTTACGGTAAACACATCACACACAAACACATTTAATTATTTAAATTGTTTTTACACTAACACTTTACAACGTTCTGAAGTCTGTCTGTTAACTTAACCATTCCAAGTTCACAACCTAAGAATAACTTTTAAGTGGCAGGATTAATTTTTAAAGGATCGCAATTCAAACTCCCCTTCCTTATGACTATTTTATCTACTTCAGCTTAAGGCCAGGTCTTTGACGGGACCAGAACAATTCTCATATTTAGTATGTCAGTCTTTGACAGAAAATGAAATTTTTTATTCATAATATTTTTTTAAGAGTAGATAATACAATCTATACAAATTATTATTAAGATGTTTAAGTTTATTTCATTCAAGTTTAATACTTTATGAATGCAAATATAAAAAATTGTATGGGTCGTACAAAGCATGCAAATATAAATTATAAGGTAGTGTTTAGGGACGAGAATAAGCTAGGCCGAGCTAGGCTTTGCAAGACCTAAGCCTGATCTGTCATATTTTTTTAAAGCCTAAGCCTGGCCTGCAGCCTGTCATAGGCCTACTTTTTAGGCCTGAGTCTGGCCTTTTGAAAGCCTGATACGGCCTACTAGCCTGTTTAAATGCCTATATCTTATGAACATCTTTAAATAAGAAATGTGATCTAAGTTTAAATGGACTAGCGAACTAATAGTTCAATTGGATTAAACTCTTTTTTGATAATCAACACGAGGTTTTAGGAAATTCGACTATATATTGTATCATATTTCTATTCTAGTTTATAATAATACATTTATATATGCAAAAAGTTAATGTATACTAATAAAGCTTAAATTATTGAAAAAGTTTACATATTTATATTTTAATTCAAAGTACAAAATATAATATAATAATAAATAATATTATTCATATTACTTAAATAGGCTGGCCTAATAGGCTTTTTGAGAGGCCCGTGACCTGACCTTTTAAGCTAAATAAGCTTAAAAAAAAAAAGCCTAGACATTCTCTATTTAAGAAAAAAGCCTAACCTAGCGTAGGCTAGGCCGTAGGCCGGCCTGGCTTATTCCCATCTCAAGCAGTGTTCTTTTAGTTTTAATGTATAATAAATTTTATGATGTTCTTTTAGTTTTAATGCTGAGATTTTTACTAAAAGAGAATACAAGGAATGTACTAGGCTTTCCTCAACAAAAAAAAAGGAACGTATTAGGTTGCTGGGAAATTTTTTCAATTTTTCAACAATGACAAAAACACCATTTCTAAAATTGAATCCAAAATCAATTGCATTTATTAAATCAATATATATGTTAAAAAGAATACAACTATAGTAGGTCACTTAACCTACTAATCTCCGCCATTGAAAGTATTCAACTTATATCCAATAGATCATATCACTTTTACAACAAAAATAAAAATAAAAATCAAGTCATGCATCCGTAGAAGACCCATAAAGGTCATGCACCGTAGCCTTTGCCAGTGGCGGAGCCAGGAATTTTATTTAGCATGGGCAAAATATTTATCGCAAAACGTTACTTCCTTCCTGCGAATAATTTCACATTTCCTGCGGAACCTAAAATCCTAAGGTATTACCTCACCTGGGAACTTAAATCCTTGGCAAAATCAGGAAATGTATTTCCTGCAGAATTTACACAAAAATCCGTAGGTAAATCCACAGGAAAAGCCAAAAATTCTAGTGATGGCTGGGCTTGCGACAAAGGAAGTTGGAGCTGAGCCTAGGCTAGTGCCCAGGTTAGCTGGGGGTGGCTCCGCCCCTGGCCTTTGCCATAATAATCCATTTACTGTCGTTAAACACCATGGTATTTTAAGCCTGTCAAACAATCCAAGTGACTGAACATAACCCTGTTTGTTTTGTGCTGAAAAGACTTGATTGTTTTGATAAATATATTCTATTTTTGCTTCTTTAAAAAAAATGAATCTTCAGCTAATATATTTCCTACAGAAAATGAGTATATGGCTTTGGGGACAATTTTTCTTTTATTTCGATCATTATTATTAATATTATTTCGAGTAAATGATTCAACGATGGGCAAGCCCTTCTTCCTATGGTGACACGTATCATCCTTTTGCTACGTAGGCACTGATTGCTTCATACACATGTTACTCATAGCAAATCTGCATTATTAGTGGGACCCTGCTATGATCTCTTACCTTTATCTTTTTTTTTCTTCTTCTTGATGAATGAATTGGGAGAAACTCTTACATGTCATAGGATCAACACTTCACCATTAGACACACGCTTATAAAGCTAAAAAAAATAAAAAGAAAGTGATTAAAATAATATTTATTGATGTAACTATTTTATTTATCTTTTAATTTTTTAAATTTATGTGTGTGTCTAAATTTTGCGCTTGTATGCATGTGCCTACACAAGACTTTCTCATGAATTTATGCTAGAATTTTAGAAAATTATTATTATATTGATCATACTTATAAAAGAAGGTTGGATCAATAAAAACGAATGTATTTAATTCAAAATTTAAACAAGATATATCAATTGCCGTGGACAAAACTTTCTCTTAAAGATATAATCAGAGGGAGTATATTGTTGAGTATTAGTTATTGTTAAAAAAGATGTCCACAATATTAATATTAAGATAAAACTGAAAAAAGATTATAATATTAATAATCTTTGAAATTTTGATCAATTTATAAAGATATTGCATAATATATGTATGAATCAAAGTTCGAAATCTGAAAACCTTATTTATTCACAGGTAAACTTTAATCACCTTACTACTTGGGGGAAAAAAAATAATACTTACTTTGAAACAATTTTTTCTTTCTTGAAAAGACATTTTAAAGTGGAGGGTGTTATGCTACTTTCTTCCATTTTCTGCACATTTTATTCTGTTTTGGCTTTGCTATAATTTAACCATGCCTGTTATACTTTATTCAGATGCAGTTGGAGTAAACAAGAAGATAAGTAGAAATCATTTCAAATGAATCTCACATTTTGTGACTTTTTCTTTATTGAAAAAGTCCCTTTGATCCTAAGTCGAGTGACATTGAACTTCAATACATTTTGTGAGATTACGTTTTCTCATAAACCCTCGATCACCTACACATCTACTGCCACGCTTTCAGTTAATGTGTAGTGTAGCATATGATTTCTTATCCAATACACTAGCCTGGTGGGTAAATAATATGAGAGGTTCATGAATAATTTTATGATGAGTACCCAATTGATTGGTTTGTAATTATGTGTGCATATCATTGACAATTCACGCTTAAGATTCGAATTATCGAAGAATATGACCAAAATTATAAATAGACAAAAATTAATATAACAATAGACAGGATTTATAAGGACAAGAAATGATATATTAAAAACAAGAAGAAAATGAAAATATGGACAAGAGAGGAATGGAGGTAGATGGCAGAACATTCAAGATTCTAGAGAGAAGATGAATGATAAGTTTTTGGAGAACGATCGTAAAAAAAAAAAACTTGATTTCATGATATGATTAAAGAGAATGTTGAACTCATAACCGAAAGAAGACATAATCTCATAAATAAATAACACATAATTTTTTAACCAAAATATCCTTGCATAAAAATTATACTTTGTTTGTCAAGTTTAATCTTCCTTACTATTCAAGTCATTCTCTTCCTTGTTCATAAAGTTTTGTCTTCCTTCCTAATCGAGCTTTGCTGGGTGCCATTCTTAACCATGTTAAGCTCACCAAAATCCACATCTAAAAGGGAGCCCGCGATAAAAATGCCTCCTCTATGAGATCTCGGTGCTACTGCCCCGCCCCACCATCATTTTTTTCGAATTACAATTACTTGACTTCCTTTTTTCCTAAGCAAAGAATTAGGAGGGAGGAGCTCTTCTTGCTATCGAAAGCCCTGCTTTTGCCAACATGACAACAAGCACGAACTGGCGGAGTCAACTGAATGATCAAAGTTTCAGTTGCTTCCACTGTGGCCTTCTTCAATCGCCTTGACACCTTAATTTCAGGGAACCCCCTCTCCTCTCTTCTTCTCTTCATGTATGTATGTGGGATGTCTGCCCTGTCCCGAATAGACGAACAGGAACAAGCTGAAGAAAGGCGCGAGGGAGAGTTTATACTCAATGCACCTCCCCTCTTCCACAATTAGGTGAAGACCAGGGGACTCGAAAACCCCAACGAAAAACCTTTCACTACGCCACATGATTCTTTCGTGAAGCGCTCTCTCAGGCGCACTCCTGCTCGGCAAGCAAAGAGGTTTCAAAGATACCAGACGGCCAAGTTAAAATCACTTTTATTTCAACAAAATCAATCTAAACAAAAGAAAACTTGGGTTGAGCAAAGAAAAAGGTAATGAGTAGCTCATGCCCGATACTTAATCAAAATACTCATAAAAATAAAATAAACTTAAGTGTTGAGCCTTATTAAAATCATTTTGTGCACACACATTTTATTACAACTTAATTAAAAAATAAAATAAAAAATGGGTCGCATTTCATGCGCCCACTCTCCTTTTTTTATTCTTGATACTAAATTGAAACTCTTAATAATTGGTTTAAAGTGTGGTTCTTAGGTTCTCATCATTTTAAAGTTAAGTATATTTTTCGTCTTTACAAATTATCAACTATTATTTTTTATCCCTATAATAAAGGTAACATTTTTCTGTTCCTATATGAAAATTCTCTAAAATTTCATATAGAGAAATGGGCATTGACAAAAGTGCACGTGATAAGTGGGCATTGTCTAAAATTTCATAAATATATAAAATGTACGGGAGAAATGGGCATTGACTAAAATCTCAGAATTAATTCAAATGTACAGGATAAATTGAAATTGACTAAACTAACTTTGATACATGGGACAAGTTGTCATTTATAAAAAAAAAACTATTCCTGATAAAACGTTTATACTATTTAGAACATCACATCGCTTCAATTCTACAATGATATTGAACCGTTATCAACCAAAATTCACACGAAAAGTGGGATTGTCTAAAATATCGTAAATAAATAAAATACATGGGAGAAGTGGTCATTGACTAAAATTTTAGAAGTAACTCAAATGCACGGAATAAGTTGTCATTGACCAAACTAACTTTGATACACAAGATCAGTTGTAATTTATAAAAAATTGTTCCTGCTAAAACATTTCTACTCTTTAAAATATCACCTCACTCCAATTCTATAATGATATTGAACCCTCATCAACTAAAATACATGAGATAAGTGACCATTAATTAAAATTTTAGAAATAACCAAAATGCATAAGAAAAGTTGACATTAATTAAATAGAACAATCATACATGAGACAACTTTAAAACAAAGTCACATATGAATAAAAAATTTGACTGAAATAAATCATCCACATCGACGGGTACCCGTGCAAATGCACGGGTATCTTACTAGTTTATAATATAAAACTATACTATTATTATCTACACTTGCGACACTGTTTTTTTACTATAGTCAACTCAAGGCTTACAAAAGAGGCTTAGGTCATAATAACATATATCTTAAACCTAGCCAACGTTAGAAGAAAATAGAATCAAAATAACAGAAGCAATATTTGTCTATAATTTAGCCTCAATTATTTGACCAAATCACCTCAAATATCCCGTTTTGATCTCCCTGAATGGGTAGGTACTTACCCATGAGTCACGATGTTCATTACAACGAGAGAAACTTTTTTTTTGTTTATGGTGGCCGGGGTTTGAACCCAGACCTTGCATATATTATGTATTGTTCCTACCAACTGAGCTAAGCTCACGAGGACCAACGAGAGAAACTTAATAGAACATGTATATCGTCTAGCTTAGCATGGCTATTAAAAATTTACATCTGAGCAAATGAGATTAAAATTATTGCACTAACAGCAGATTCTGAAAATAATCTAGACTGCTAGACTTGGGTAACAAAAAAGAGAGCTTGAAGAATGAACGCAGCATGCAACTTTCGAACTGATAGTCTCATAAGAAGACTGCTTGAAGAATGAATACAAACCAATTATCAACTATAATCAGCATCTTGTTGATAATAATATATCTTTGAAAGTAATCATAGGTTTAAACCATATTAAGCAAATTTGATGTAGTAATACCATGTCATGAACCAATTCCTTCCAAAAGCTTAAGCCATGCTAAAGACATGTGATGGTTCTATATCTAGCCCACCACAAGAGGAAGAAATACTTTCACATTTATATATGAGAGAACCTAACTCTGCCTATGTTGCACTACAGAACTGGTCTCAAGCCTAGAAGACAATCAATAACAAATGTAAAAACACTTTCATCGAATCGTGACCAATGTAAACTTTTGAAATAATCGAGTGTCTCAAATTATGAATGTTCTACAACCAGTTAAGGGGGTGGGTTTACTCCCACATCACTTAGAGATACGGCCTTTGCAATGCTTATAAAGCTTGGACAATCCTCACCTTATAAGTTTATTTTGTAGAGTTGAGTCAGACCTATTCTAAAATGGCATCAAAGCAATCCCTGGCCTTAATTACTGACCACTCCTAGCCGCCGTAATTGCGGCAAATTCGGGATGCATTCATAGCAGCCTCTAGCACCTTCATTGTGTTGGGTGTAAGGGGGTGGTTCTAGTCCCACATCGCCTAGACATGACCTTTGTAGTGCTTATATCTTGCAAACCGGTTTTAAGGGGTTAAATTAGGCCTAAGCTCAAATTATAAGATGCCACAGAAGAACTAGGCACAGGTGGGATGCATTTTAGAATATTCTCGTATAAGGAAAGCATATATGAAGAGCTTACCCTTGAATTTGTAGATGACATCAACTCCAGAGAGTATACAGACATGTGAATCGGCAGAAGCAACCAATAATTTGGTCGGATCACTGGGCGAAAACTGAAGAAATAATCATACAAGATTAATACCCACTTGTCAATAATTTTATATAGGAAGAGAAAGGAAGGCAGTAAACTGCAGAACAAGGTGGTGTGACAGAAATAACCAACCTGAAAGCCAGTGATCCTTTTACCCGATGTCTTCTTTTTGCCTTGTAACGAAAATTCAGCATCCATCTTCATATGATTATCTAAACAAGTGAAGGTAAAAGAATAAAATCATCATTAGAAACCAATAATTTCTACTTATAATCATTTTTGGTATCGAAAATTTGAATCTAGAAACTCTCTCATGTCACAAGTATAAGAAAATATCAAAATAAAAAACAGTGATCCATTGTTTGAACTTTAAACATATACACATTTGTTACAAAGGAAGATACAAAATCCTCACACTATATGCTCAAATTAAATTTTTACTACAGATCTCCTATACAAAATTTTCAATAATCGCACAGAGTATTATATACCTGTTTTGACTGGCCTACATGGGTCTATCTACTGACATAATCACATGTGAAACTGTTTGGGAGAGTTTATGAAAATAGCATATGACATGTCTACAAACTGCTTTCAGCTTATGTCCATAAACTCTTCATGATAGCTTATGAGAACAGTTTATAGCTCATATAAAAACAGTTTGACTTTACTTTATATTTTGTTATAGAAACAGCTTATACATAAGCAAGCATATGACAAGCGCTTAAATTATAAGCGCTTTATTAAGCTGTTTATCCAAACAGGTTCTATATTCCACTCATTGTACGTAGGCTTGAAATTGCAACACAATTCCAAACATCTACAGAGCTAAATGTGTGTTTACCTAGGATATTATAGAAACGGCAATTGCCCGCCATGGTACCCACGATTGTGCCCTGCAAGAATGAGTAAAATCTCATAAACAAAACAAAAAAGACACTTTCCTGCCACAATGTTCTTACAGTTAAACGTCTAACGAAACAGACCTTTCCATTAGGGCAGAAGCAGACAGCTGTGACTATCTCTCTGATATCAATGTAATCAACAACACGACAGTGAACAACTTCCCAGATGCGCACCTTTCCATCAATTGAACCACTGATGAAAAAATTATCATTGACGGGATTGAAATTCACACATGTTACTGCATCAAAGGAAAATCCAAACAAAGTGTTATTTAGCAGCAAACAAAAAAAAACACGATATTAGGGTGAGAAAGTTATTGGGAAATACAGTTATTGTGGGAGAAAACCAATATTATCAAAATCATTCGACACACTTAAAAATCAAGGTAAAACTGACGCACCATAATTATTGTGAGAGAAAACTC
>Ga0315913_1008155_pt1 | contig 12465 bp, 8 predicted proteins | sample MpolsnodulesMG_FD_207736 | JGI IMG/M metagenome (GOLD analysis project Ga0315913, IMG submission 207736) | Medicago polymorpha root nodule microbial communities from Los Angeles, California, United States - small nodules | ecosystem: Host-associated > Plants > Roots > Nodule | place: USA... | reverse complement strand
CTCTTAAGTTTTGATGATAACAAGGTATTAAAATTATCAATTGGATATGCTAAACATTTGTTCAAGTGTACAGGATCCTAATCAAAGTACTATTCATAAAGGTTCTGATTGAACAAGTCAAAGAGCATAGGATTTTTTATTGAAGCTTAAAGCGTAAGAAAGAATTGCGTCTGAAGAAATGAGTTTGAGGAAACGCGTCTGAAGAAAGCGCTCCTGAAGACACGTCATTAGAAGCAAGGTCATCAGAAGCAAGGTTATCAGAAGCATCTCATCATAAGCCACTTCACCAGAAGCTTAACAAAGTTGACAAAGTACAGTGTACGAATTGTACAACCACTAACTCTGCGCATGCCTCTGCAACCACCTTCTCTGCAACTTGTCTCTACATCAAGACAAGAATAACAATAATATTGTTGCAGACGTTGTTCCATCTCAAGTGGAATGGATTTGAAATTAGTTCTTCATAGGACAATTATCAAATCAAGCAAAAGATCAATGGTGAAGAATCAAAGCTTCAAGCAAGACAAGTTGATGTACCGGCTAGTTCTCAACGTCTCTCAAATACTCTATAAATAGGGATAAAGACTTGAAGAACAACAACATATATAAGAATATAAAAAGGCCAATACTCTCTGAGCAAAACGTCGCAAGCTTAAACACATCAACAACTTAGAGAATTCTTACAAAAGTTCATATCTTAGAATTCTTAAGTGTCTAGAAAAACAGAGTCTGTTATGTTCGTATTGTTTTGTGAATACCTCTGATTGTATATCAAGTATTCAAAACCTTTTTCAATTCTTTGTAATTGTTAAGAGAAGTTTCTTTCTTTTGTGATTGAGCAAAGAAGTCTCTTTCTTGTGTGATTGAGCAAAGGAGTCTCTTTCTTGTGTGATTGAGCATAGAAGTCTCTTGGAGTTGTCCTTGAGCATTGAGAAGTCTCTTACTTGTGTGTTTGAGCAACTTGTAATCCGATATTACATTTTAGTGGAACTCTCATTGGAAGTGCAAGGGGGACAGGACTACTTCCGGTTTGTGGAAGGAACCTGTATAATTGCTTGTGTTCTTTTTCTCTCTCTGTTCTCTTACCTTTATCCGCTGCACTAAGACTTTGAACTCTAGTCAGACTCTAAACCTGGGAACAGTTTTTCAAAACGTAAGAAAGAAAAGTTTTTGAAAACACAATTCAAACCCCCCTTCTTGTGGTTTTTCTCATCTTCATTTTGTTCTGATTTGGTTCATTTACATTTCAGCTGCCTTTATTGGTTTTGACAATCATCGTAAGAGTATTTTATTTGGTGATGCGCTACTGTATGATGAGACAGCAACTACTTTTGATTGGTTGTTTACAACATTCTTGAAATGTATGTCCAATAAGAAACCACAGACGATATATACAGACTAGGCTAGTGCATTGTTGAGTTCAATTCCGAATATTTTTCCAGGTGTTTTTCATGGGCTTTTTTCATGGCACATGGCAGAGAATGCAAAGAAAAATCTCGGCTCTCATGCAAACAGTGCATTTTTCGATGAGTTAACTAATTTGGTTTCAAATGTAGATGATGAATTAGATTTCGACTACAATTGGGATCAGATGATGAAAAAATGTTTTAATGGAAGGCCTACTTCAGACTTTAGGTGGCTTGTCCAAACTCACGGAAATCGTATGCATTGGTCTTCAGCTTGGGTCAAGTCACATTTTACAGCTGGTCTGAAAAATGACTTAGTTAAGCGAGTCTTTCAAAGCTTTTCTCCGTGGATTTCTGCAGCCAGACCATTCACTTGTTCAATTCATTAGTCATTTCAACATTATGGTTCAGAGAATGAGGGATAATCATGCTGAGTTGGACTTCAAGGCTGCAAACACTAGAACAAAAAATAATTATCCCAACAATCAACTGATGCAGTCCATTGTAAACTAGTACACACGAGCTTGCTTTGCATTTATTCACAGGCAGTATGACCTTTCCTTCAAATACTGTTATGAGGAGGACACAACAAAAGGGTCTACCTTGAACAAGTTTTTCAAAGTTTTCACAATTGAAAAGGTTGACGATAATTATGATGATGCTGATAATGATAATGACGAGCCTTCCAATGTTGATGTTTTGGATGCAGAACTTCAAGAAAACCTTTTGCCAAGTTTTGAAGATCATGATCGACTTGATGAAAGGGTTGTCACAGTTGACATTAGGAGCAAAAGTTTTAGTTGTTCATGTCATATGTTTGAGAACAGGGGCTTCTTATGTCGACATGTTTTCAAGATCTTGGAGTTCTTAGGTGGTAATGTGCAATATCATATTTTGAAGACAATACCTGGACAATATGTTTTAAACCGTTGGACTATAGATGTGCGTCCGTCTGTCGATAAGCTGAAATCTACCATCAATGTTGGCACTGAAGACACCACTCAAGCACAACGATATCAACAAATTTATGTTGTTACAGTTCAGCTTTCTACACGTGTTTGCGCAGATCCGGAGGCATCTGAAATTTTTCTCCAGGGTGTTTTTAAAGCTGGGAAAATGGCGGAGGAGTTGCTTCTTTTTAAAGGTATTCGTACAAACCCATTTTCCGTGACGCCATCTAAGTCTTCAAAAGCAGCTGCTGTCGGTGAACCATCTGCAGGGGTGAAGTCCACTGCACTATAGTTCAAAGAAAGACCAAATCCAATTAAGTCAAAGAAGCGACTTAAAAGTGATTATGAAAAAGCTAGAGAAAGGCAGAAATTCCTTATAAATCGGAAGAAACAAAAGAGAGATGATGAGGCTTTAAAAAAAAAGTGGTCATTGATTGATTGTTTTTATGTTATAAGTTTGTACTAGAGTTTATTGCGAATATTTTGATATGATCCATTGGAAATTATTCATTTCACATTCTTTGTTGTTACATATTGATGATTATAGTTTGTTACAAAACCATTAGAAAATTATTTTGATATGATCTATTGGAAATTATACATTTCACATTCTTTGTTGTTACGTATTGATGATTATAGTTTGTTACAAAACCATTAGACAATTATTTTGATTTCACATAGAACACTATCAAAACCATTAAACCATACTTATGGTTTCTGTAATAGTCATTATTTAAAACCATTTATCAATAATAATTTTCATTATTCTTTTATTTTATAAACCATTAGACAATTATTTTTCTTTCACATAAAAGTCTATCAAAACCATTAAACCACAATTATATTTAGACAAAGGCAGAAATTCGTTTTACAACGGAAGAAACAAATGAGAGATGATGAGGTTTTACATAAAAAGTGTTCACTGATTGATTAATTCACATTTGGTAATTGTTTTAAATGTTATAAGTGTGTACTATAGTTAGTGAGTAATGGTTTAAATGTTTATCACATTTGTTCTTTTGTTTTATTACAAAACCATTAGACAATTATTTTCGGGTTAACCGGAGGCCGACCTCTAAGTGGGAAAAAAGTCTCGGAGACTCCAATATCAAGGGTAGTCATCTCTACCACCGGCCTATTGTAACAAGATGCAACGATGTGTCCCATATCCGGCAATGTCAACCATTTGTTGGGAGGTGCAAAACTACTAGCATTTTTGGGAGGATGCAATCCATCCAAGATGTAGTTGTAGCGGGACTCGCTCGCATATATCTAGATGTATTTGTTCCTATGCTCTTTCAACTGTTTAATAAGTGCTCTCCGCACCATAACATGACTTTCTTCCGTCAAACCCACAGATTCGGCTATAGCCCTAAACCCACAATGTCCATCACCAATAACATCCACAATTCTCTCAATGTATGGTCTCATGAATTTTGGCATGTAATACATAGGACTCGATGGATCATAATTTCTTGAAACCAAGATAGGCTTAGGAACCAGAACCGGAGAAATGCCAATGCGAGCACCTTTTCTTTTAGGTTGTGAATATTTTTTTCATGGTGAAGATTGACTTTCTGGATGTTGAGAATCAATAGTGTTTCACGAATATGGGATCCTACGTGTCGTTTTTGGTGTAGTTTTGATTTTTTTTCTTTGCTCCTTTGGTTTGTACCGTTCTTGGAGGTGGTGACAACATTGTGGTCTCTAGAAACGCTAACAACCTCAAACCCTCTTTGATTACTAGTTTCATTTGGAATTGAACTCTTTTGAGACGTTCTTGAATACCACTCCACTCCTCCACGGCCGAAAATATATCTTCATTACTTTCTTCTTCACCCATATACAACTTATGCCAATGTCGGTGTACCTCATCCAATCAAATGGGCTTGTTGTGACGGATTTTCTTAGCAATGAAGCATGCACAAGGTAGGCTATACGGCGTCCTTTGAACACAACTGCAAGTTTTCTTCTCGATGCACAAGGTTTTCCTAGCACACTCTTCTTCCACAAAAATATAGTTCATGGCATGTCTAGATTTGTGACCCCCGAACCCGGAGTACAAAGTGACATCTTTGTATCGATGTTCCAAGACCGTAACGCTCCTACCAAATGATGATTGTATCTCCCTAAATTGGTTTGCCAACATATCATCTATTTTTTCCCAACAAGTACCCAAATCACCCTTGGAGGTGGACAAATATTCCTTCACCACACCATGAGCTCCTTCAACTCGGTTCGTGGTCCTGCACCCAAGATGTAACACAAGGTTCGTCCATGCCCTCACTAATTTGTCCTTAAAAGGCTACAAAATGGTAGTTTCAACATAGTGAAGAAACTTTGGGTAATCCTTACAAGCATCTTGGAATTCCATTAGATTACCCGCATATAACTCTTGAGTAGGAGATTCAACCAATTTTACCCATGCGTCAAATACGGTATCAACTAACTTACTATGCTTATCCTCGTTGACAATCTTCTTTTGCCCATCCACTACCACAACATTTTGTTTAATTTTACAATCGGTGATGATTCTTGCTCTAACATTTTTGCCAACATGGAAATAACAAACTGTTGCACAACTACCGGGGAGAACATTTGCTACGACATTTATCATACTCATGTGACCATCGGTCACTACCACCTTAGGAATATCACTATTTGGTTCAAGAAGTTTAAGCAACATTTGCAAAGTCCAAGTAAAGTTATCCTCCTTCTCCAACATCATAAATGCAAAACCAACCGAATATGTTCAGTCGTGAAATAAAAAGTGAGCCAAAAGCTAATCAAATAGCCTTGATCTCCAAAAAATGACGCGACATATATCATATACAACAATACGCGTTCGTACAATCAATAATACAACACTATCTATCCAAGTTATAGTAAACACTCTTGAATCTATAAGATTATCCTACAGCGGGTACGAACAAGTCCTTGCTGAGTATCCATCTGGCCACAAGCTTGCTACATTCTGCTAATCAACATGCGAATCTGAAACAAATAAGGATTGGGATGAGACATAATGTCTCAGTGAGTTCTACCTAACCCTAGGCTATAGGTAACCTCGGGGAAAAACGTATGGTCACCACGTGTCTACAATACAACCTTTCGGTGGATTATATGTGTGTTGAACATGCATACCTAGATGGTCGTGCATACTAGGGACGTCATAAGGTTCTTCATATCATAACTCATAAGTCTTGTCTTACTCTACATGTCATGGCGGTCAAGGGAACCTAGGACCGCTATGTCGAGATACGATAAACGCATCAAGACCTACACATAAGCCATTCATGACATGTTCCTAAACTGGACGATCGGGGAGTTACTAAGACCGTCGACAGTGTATCTTCATAGTCTTGTTCTATTGCATGAGCTTGTACATATTCTTGTCATAACATAACTTATCATAATCTTAATACATGATTTATTCATATTAAGTTTAAGGTTAGCGTTGAACAAACATAGTTATCTTGGTTCATTTTATGGAGTGCAACGAGAGGAGTAACCCCAAGTACAATCCCTTACTTGACCGATGAAAACCTAGCTAAGGTACATCAGACTCCCTCAGTGTCGTACGGGCCTACCTTGCGGAGCGTGTCCGGTTCCCTGACGTGAACCTCCTGTATCCCCCTGCCGTGGATAGCAAGAGACACGACACCTACATCTTGCTTAAAGTCTTGATCATACATGATAACTTATCTTAGTACTTGCTTGCTTACTCTTAATTAATTCATGACTTGACATACCTAGGGCGTGCTAACATTCTAGTTCTCGACGGTCTGCGTCGAGGCTCTATGTTTTCTCCATTCTCAGTTTATCGCTACCCGAACAAACATACTTAAACACTCTTGTACCATTCTTGATGTATATGTTAATATTGGCCATGATTCTCACTTCAAGAATCGCTCGATGTATTGTGAATTGCTTTGACGTTGTTTAAGGGTTATAAAGTTGGAAATCAATGCAAGAAAAGCCTCGGACTGCACTACCGGCCCCAACATGAGCCAACAAGCAAATGAGAAGTTGGCAAGGATAGAACCATTTCGCCATTGGCGAGTTTCATCTGGGGAATTTCACTATTAGCATAATATTTCGCTAATAGCGAGTTTCTTCGGGTCTGTACTGCAAATTTTGCATTTTTGATCTAAACCTCATCCAATTTAATCCTACAATACATCATATACATCCAGCAACTCATATAAACATTATAAATCATCTTGCATAGCAATTTTAACATATAAACAACAAGATTGGCATTTGGGTACTAAAATCATGTCATTCTAACTTAGCACAAATCTATGGTTTTCTTACTAGAATTACTCAAACCAAAGGAAGGTTAAACTATCTAAGAACTCACCTAGATGATTCCTGCAACAATCACAACTCAAAGTTCCAACTTCTATCTTTCCTTCAATCCAAACCCTAGCTTCAAGTTCCTTAAATACACACTTCAATGCAATACCATTCCAACTCTTTCAATTGTTTCTTGCTCATGAAGTTGCCATGATCCATGCTTGTTCACCATTTGCATAAAACTTGGAATGATAGATGGATTAGAGAAGGGAAGGGGCGACATTCTAGAGAGAGGGGGGAGAGAATTCCATTCTTCTGAAGTTTAGAGAGAGAAAGAACAATGCCAAATGAATACTTTGTGACCAAACATGATTTTATACTCCTTGTGTGAAAATAATGAAATGCCTTTAATCTTAATCGTGTTTATACTGACACTGATGATTAACCCGTGCTTAACTAAGACTGCCTCGTAAAACATCTCCTATCGTAGTGAATCTCATGAACCTTGTTCTCTAGCAGACCTTCGACTAATATAATTCCAATACTGACGAGTGGGATATTACACTCTACCCCCCTTAAAGAAATTTCGTCCTCGAAATTTAGAGATTCCTCAATTATTGCGGCGACTAATACTTAACATCCTTGATTTTATTTCTCTGGCGGCCGATTACACATGACCAAAAGAGTTCGAAGTATACTTCTCTCACCGAGAATAAGTAACACACTCTGACTTAATCCACATAAAATCGAATATAATCCTCTTAGTCATGAAATCCTCCTTAAAATCTAGAATTATCTTGAAACACCGTGACTGAAACTTACCCTTGCTGCGTGTTGGACTAGTTGCCTCGAATCCGTAGCTTATCTGCTTAGAAGTAACTAATCGTACAAGTAACTTATCATTAACTGGAAAACTCAAGATGTGCCTTTCTACTGGGATCCTACCAGAATCCAGGTTTGCCTTGCAGTGCTCGATTGCGTCTGAGGTAACTTTCTGTCCATACGCATACTCAATATATCTTTGCAATAACCATGTATTTCCTATTGATAGTTTTCTGAATCAATACCCTGGCGTACGAATAGATTCACACAACTCGAACATAACTCCCTGATACTGACTGAAATCTATGAGATTCTCATTTTATGTGTAGCTTATAGGGACAAATGATCTTTATTATCGAACCTTAATGCCTCCTGCTTGTTTCGCTTATCTAACGACTCTGCGAAATTCTTGTCCTTTCTCGTAATCTTAGGAAATTCTCAACTTCGTTTCAAACTTCTTGAAACCGAATTCATAAATAACTCATATAACACACTGTGAAGGAATGAAATCAACCCTGCCAAAACACCTGAGAATGATTAACCAGTCATTTAATTCACATACTTTCGAAACTTTCGACTTAAACTACTTGCACTTGAATACTCTTAGCACAGAAACCCCTATGATCCTTCGACGAACATTTTTGTTCACTTTATCAAATCTTAATTTCCTTCAATAGCCCAAAAGCCCTTCCACGAATGATTCACTTTGCGATGGGTAACTCCCAATAAACCTTCCACGGAGTTTTACATGTTTTTCAAGCACCGCTCCTTGTTAAATAATAACGATACTTGTCTTGGCGTTTTGTTTCAAGAAACTTTAAACATTGATATACGGTACCTTCGAACGAATAGGCGCATAACTTTTAAAAAGAATATTGTGAAACTGAGCCCATAACAACACTGCAGAACCACAGGACGAGTCACTACATTTTGAAAAAGTCGTGCAACTCGCCCCAAGCTCGCCAATGAAGAGTTGGTTTTGAAGTTTGCACGTCTTAAGTGAGTTTACTCGCTTACGACGTGTCTCATCAGATTCAGAAATGTAAAAATACTGTGTTTTAAAATAAACTTCCTTTAAGTCCCTTAATACATATGTTAACTCTAGGAGTTATAAAAAAATATGGTTCATCATTATTATAGCAAGTATCGTTATCACTTAACAAGCATGGCATAAGGTGTGTGAATCACATCGTGTAAAACTTGATATATGGGTCTTCCTTCGTAACAACATTCTTAACTTCAAAGGTGGGTTCTTTCAATTTCCTCTTTATTCGAATATCGGTTGTCATTCTTGATGACTCAAACGTCACCCTGAATTGCAAGGGGAAACCTTCTGGACCTTACATGTGCTTATCTTATCTCTTACACATTCCCTTCTTAACTGACTATCAATTCTTACGTGTACCTGACATTGTCAACCAATCAATCCGATCATCACACTAGAGGTGACTTCAATTTCTCTTGACTCACTTGAGGGGGGACACATTCATCATATTATTTCCACGCCTTTCATCAACTATCCGAATTTCGCGATTTGAACTTGATGCTTCAAACTTCTTACTCAATCCTTACCGATCAATCTCAGTTGCGCCACTCTGATTTATCAACTGACTTTTAGCCATAGACATTAATCCACATGGTAGACTTATCATGTACCCGTACATGCCTTCCCTTTAAAACAAAGATTGCATTTTCATATTCTCACGTGCTATGCTTTGCTTAATCATACCAATACTTGCCCGTTGATTTTCTTCTTAAAGAAAACTTCATAATACTAGCACACGGGTCATTGGCGTTGATGATTTCGCATCATATATAAAAATATAGTGAATCTAGGCCCCATACGTTATTATAAAATCACGGAATGAGTTGACAACACAACTGTGCCATCAAATCTCGCTCCAAGTGAGTTCAGCCTGCTCTACGCGAGTTGTGACGGACCAGCACCTGCAGAATTCCTATTTAGTTCAAGAACGCCAACCCCAGTTACCCATATGCATGTATCCATTTTCAGACCTTGTAATCATTACAATCCATCGTTACGACGAGCCTTAGAAAGTTAATTAAGCAAAACATAGATTCGAGGAATAATTATAACTTCACGAAATCCAGAAAACCTGTGATCTCACATTACTTTTCACCACTTTACTTTTTGTCTCATGTCTTCACATCTGCAACGTCCATTCCATATGCCGGAACCTCAAAACTCTTGGTCGATGCTCCTTCTTAACTCTTGACACATTAACTTCTGATGTTACCTTGAACCAGATTAATTTCGTTAATGGTTGTCCATGCCTTTTACTTTATAAATCTTAGGATGTAATGTGCATTCGATACTTGATATCATAAAGGATCTTCATTGCGTAAAAGACTGCGAAGACGACCTCCAATAGCCACTACGTACCCTAGAGACGAACTGACAGCTTTTGGAAAATCTGGAAATTTCGACCCAGGTTGGCTATTAGCGAAATGTGAAGGTGAGAAAAACACAAGAAGGGGGGGTTGAATTGTATTTGCTTTTTCTTCGTTTTCTCCTACTGAAGTCACTGATCAGAAGCAAATAGAGTTCAACTTCTGAAGTGATAATCAGAATCTAAATGCAGCGGATAAAAACACAGAGAGAGAGAGAGAGAGACAAAGCAATTATACAGGTTCCTTCCACAAACCGGAAGTAGTCTTGTCCCCCTTGCACTTCCAAGGAGAGTTCACTAAAAAGTGTAATATCTAATTACAACTGCTCACTGCTACAACTAGCAAGAGACTTCAAATTACTCAAGCACAACTGCAAGAGATTTTCTATGCTCCTGAACTAAATCAAGAGACTTTCTATGCTTAAGCACACAAGCAAGAGATTTTTATTCAAACAGAATTACAAGGAAATTTGTTTGAGGTTGAACACTTGATATACAATCAGTGGTGTTCACAATGCAAATCAGACACAGACTCTTAAGACTTTAGAATTTCTAAGATATGAACTTTGATAAGAAATTCTAAGTGAACTTTTGATGCAGAACAATTTCAGCAGAGTTTTGGCACTTGCAAAATTGTATGAGTTTTGCATATCCAAACAGCAGGTCTTCACTCCTTTATATAGAGGTGTGAAAGATACGTTGGAAATTGCCAGCACATCAAAAAGAGTCGTTTGAAGCTTGATTAAATCACCAATGATCTTTTGCCTGATTTTGTTATTGTTCTACGAAGGATCAATTTCAAATCCATTCCAAGTCTGGAGGAACACTGGTGTAGGCATAACTATTATTCTTGTCCTGCTGCAGACACAAACAGAGTAGTGGAGATAGTGGTTGTACACTTCGTACAATTGTCCTTTGTCAACTCTCTCCAACGAAAAAGCATCCAATGCCTTCAAATCCATTTGAATTAGTCGTTGCTTCATTTTTCCAGTCTTCTGCAATGCTAGGAGTGATTAAATCATTTGAACAGCCTTTGAAGCTTTAATTCTCTCAGCTTCTGATGATCTTCAGCTCCTGATGATCTTCAGATCTTCTGATGAAAACTGCTTCTGGTGATCTTGCTTCTGACGAGGTGCTTCTGATGACGTCGGCACTTCAGGAGCACTTTGTCTTAAGAACCTCTTTTCTTCAGATGCTTCAAGCTTCCTTCTTGTTGATTCCATTGCTCTCATTTTTTCTTTCAGAACCTATACTTTAAAGAGACACTAAATTTTTGTCTATGGTCCTGCATATCCAATTGACAATTTTTAATACCTTGTTATCATCAAAACTCAAAAGGGTAATGTTAAACACATTTTGTTCCAACAATCTCCCCCTTTTTGATGATGACAAACATTAGTATTTAAAATGTTCAATTGTTGTTAATCTAATTAACACGTTGACTTTAAGGGTATGAGCTTTGTAATCTCCTCCTGAGTCCAATAGTACTTTAAGGTGAGGTTTGTAAGCTCCCCCTGAGTTCTATCCATGTTAATTAAATTCATTAATAAAAACGTAATAACACTCAGATATTAATACTATATATCTACTCCCTATTTTGTCATCAACAAAAAGATAAATAAAGACAAAAAAAAAGATGAAAAAAAAAACATTGTGAGAAAATAATTCAAATTTAGATAGATAATATCAGTTCAGAAGCAAAGAAAACAAGTTCAGAAGCATAAACATAGTCAGAAGCAGAAAGTATTCAAAAGTACAAACAAAGAAAATAAACAAGCTAAAGAGTGTGCAACTATGGTTTGGCTTGTTTCTTGATCATATCCATCAGATCTCTGACTAAGCTGTTTGTAGTTTCTGATTGCTTCTTCATTTCTTCTCTAAACTCATTGTTGCTTCTGATAAGATTGGCATCTCTCAGTCTTGCTTCTTCCAATTGAGCTTCTGATTGCCTCTTGTATTCAGCTAGTAGCAATCTTTGCTCTAGGATACATTCTTTCTTCAGTCTCTTGTTCTCCTTCTCTAATTCAGAATCATTCTTCAGCTTTTCAAGAAAAGGAGAATCTGTTTGAACTTTCAGTTTGGTCAACCACTTGAGATCCAGATTCTCAGAATGAACATTTGAAGAAATGATTCCTGAAGCATTCAAGAACATGAGAGTATCTGAAATGTAGAGCTTGCTCCTCTCTTGAGTCCTCTTGACTTCCACTTCATGCATGCTCTTAACAACATTTTTGAACCAGTTATTGAGAGAGTTCTGAGCATTGCTATGGGCTTCAAGAGATGACTTCTGAAGTTCACTCTGTTGGTGTAAGCCCTGGAGGCCAATAGTTTATGTTGAACATATCTTATGTATCATGACTTTTATTATTGAATAAATATATGGCAACCTTTATTATATTTATAGTAATGTTAATAAAGTCCTTAGAATAGATAGTTCATGTAATAATATGTTAAGTGTGACTTAATCATGAGATTACATTATCATAAGGAACGCTATTCTTAAATATATCCGTAGTCAAGCTTTAATATGAATAAGGATAATAATAAAGCGTCGAGACTATTATGTATGTAGACTGA
>Ga0315913_1008154_pt1 | contig 12466 bp, 7 predicted proteins | sample MpolsnodulesMG_FD_207736 | JGI IMG/M metagenome (GOLD analysis project Ga0315913, IMG submission 207736) | Medicago polymorpha root nodule microbial communities from Los Angeles, California, United States - small nodules | ecosystem: Host-associated > Plants > Roots > Nodule | place: USA... | reverse complement strand
TGATTTGGAAGAAATTTGTTTATATTTTATCAATGAACATGTAAAGAAATAATGTGTTTATGCAATTACATTAATCCACTGTTTCAAAGGGATCATGGATAGCAAATTATGAGATGAAATACATTAATTAATCAGTTGACTTATGAATATGAAGGCAACACATTAAAAGAAGTGAAGTACTTCATTTTTTGAACTACATGGAGTACGAAATCACCGATCATACCTTCAAAAAAAAAAATACCAAGATAAAAAAAAATGGATAAGGGCGGAAGAGAAATAAAGAACTCACCTCGCCTCGTATTAAGTCAGTAATTTTTAAACTTCCTTTGGGGACACGAAACCGGAATGTATGTGGAGTTCCTTTTGCCAGCTCTTCTTCTACTTCCGCATCTGTTGCATTGGCCCATTTACCTGTGTATACTGGAGGCAAATTTTTTCGTTTAGCATCCACCTTCATTTTCTCTAGTTCCTGTGTAAAGACAAATAAAATTGACAATTTTGAGAATTTTCAGTCAAACATATACACGCTTCAAACTAGAGGAGTAAAATCTAAAAACTGAACACACTCAAGTATAACAGCCTCACAATCTCGTACTTATTCCTAAAACGTACACATTCAAAAAAATAGGAAACCTTGCTGAAAAGGAAGCTTCCATAAACTGAACTAAAAACTATTTGAATGGATGCAAAATAAATTATGAGTACAGGTGAAGAACCAAGCAGTAGCTAAGGAAGTTTTTTCCAGTAATGCCCTGTTTGGATAAACAGCTTATTTTGCAACTTACAGCATAAGATAAAATAAAGTAGAAATGTTTTTGTTAAATATATAGTTGTTTACAAAAGCTATCCTAGAGAGCTTATAAAAATAAACTGAAAACAGCTTATGAACATGCCATAAGCTGTCTTCACAAGTTCTCCCATAAAATGTCACAAGTGCTTATGCTAGTTGATAAGCTCAAATAAGCCTACCCAAACAGGCCCCAGGTCAAATATATTGTAACAAACAGGACACAGATAATACAAAACAAAAGCACCAATCCTATCATCACAGATCATGCTGCCTATTTCTATTTTCAAATTTTAGCCCATACATTTCAAAACATATGAGCAAGTTACTACTTCAAATCTAAAAAGAACATGTTTGGATTAGCTTAGGTATGCTATTATTTTGCTTTTTTTAGTTTCCAGATTTTACTTAACTATTGTTTCCCATTGTTTTCCTATTTGTATCAACAACCAAAAAAGTGATAATGATCATAATATTGTATAGCCTTTTTTATGGTTTTTTTTTTTTTTGAACAGGTATGTTATTACTTTTAGCTTCTAAGAAAAGCATTAAATCAGCTTTCTATTTTTTTAGGGTCTGTTTCGGAGTTTAGGAAGGAGGGGAGGGGTTTAGAATTAAGGAGGGAGGAAGTGGGAGGATTGGAGGGTTTTAGGAGGGCTTTGGGGAGTTTATTTTTCTTCATAATACAAAATCCCTCTAATTTTGGGGAACTCAAAAAATGTACAGGACAAGGATTTTGGAGGGCTTAAATATATTCTTCAAATCCAATCTATGTTGTTATATTACTCTCAAAATTGGAAATATATATTAATAGCATTCATTTACCAGTCTCTACCAAATCACTCAAATAAGGTGTGAGATTTCTCTCAACTTTGCCCTCTTCACCTCCCCTTCAAACTCCCAAACAAAGCCTTAAATATTTTCTTTTTCCAAATGAACTTGGTTTAAAAGTAAGGGGAATACACATGCAAATGGCCCTTAAGCTTCCCTAAAACACATCACACATAGTTACATGACACGATTACAAAGGAGATTGTCATGAAGATTGAAAATACCTCATTAGAACAGAAGCAGCGATAAACTTGACCGGATTGAAGGAGTTTCTCAGCATATTGTTTGTACATAGAATTCCTCTCAGATTGTCTATATGGACCATAATCTCCACCAACACCGGGCCCTAACAATCACCACCACATCATTCAATCATCATCAACCAAAACAAATATCACCAAATATATAAATAAAATCCAATAACAACTACAACAAGAAAAATTCATATAATCTTGTACCTTCATCCCAATCAAGGCCAAGCCAAGTAAGATCTCTAAGCACTGCCTCCTCAGATTCCCTAGTAGACCTCTCCAAATCAGTGTCCTCAATTCTCAAGACAAACTTCCCACCTTTGGACCTGAAAAAAAACATTACCAGAACATACAAAATTAAAACCAGCCAAACCCATAATCAGATTCTGAATTTTCTGTGAATTGAAAAAAGAAAGTAAAAAACCAAAACCAGAACATGAAAACTCAAAACAAGCCAAACCCAAAACCACCCAAACCCAGAATAAAAAATTGATTTTTTATAAATGCAGAACATAAAAAATTAAAATCATAACATATAAAAGCAGAACATAAAAAATAAAAAACAAGCCAAACCCAGAATAAAAAATTGAATACCCAGAACATAAAAAATCATAACAGGCAAAACCTAGAATTAAAAATTGATTTTTTACATAAAATTCGAGAAGCACATGCAAAAGATAAAAAACCCAGAACACAAAAATCCAAAAAAATCAAAACCCATTATTAAAAATTGAATTTTTACAATTGAAAAAGCAAAAAGAAATTGAGGGTGTGCGAGTGACTGACCTAGCAAACAAGTAGTTGAAGAGGGCAGTTCTGGCACCACCAACATGAAGGTTACCAGTAGGAGAAGGAGCGAAACGAACACGAACGGGAAGGGATTGTTGTTGCGAAAGAGCATTAACAGAGAATTTGCGTCGAAAGGAAAAGATTCGTGAAGTGTAAGAAGTGTAAGAGTGATGAAGAAATGGAAATGGAAGAGATGGTGTAGCGAGCTTTGTCCATGGACTTCCGTTACTCAACGCAGCCATCATATTTCTTAGCTTCGGAACAGAGAAGAAGAGATAATTGATTTTGTCTTATGCGTTTTTTCTTTACCCTAGGTTAATTGATGATATGAAATTTCACATAAAAAGAAATAAATGATATGGAATATTTTTTTGACAAGAAATGATATGGAAATATGTCAGTATAAATTTCATTCATCAAAAATAGTAACAATCAACTCATATTTTAAAGATTTACTTATAAAAATCTTTGATAAATCAAGGGAGATTGGATCTAGCTAAAGGTGATAGCCTTAGCTATGTTTTGTAAAAAATAACGGATAATTAATACGCTAGTTTTTTTTTTTAAGCGGAAAATTTATAAATTAGTTTATACGTTGATAAAGAATAAGTTAGTTGATTGAATTTATATGTTTGGTCAAATTAATGGTTGAACTATCTATAAAATGACATAAAAAAGGTATATTTATTGATATTTATTTATTTTAATTAAATTTATAGGGAGTAAAATTAAGATAAAAAAATAAGCCTCAACTAAAGGTAATTGAATTAATTTATCGAAAAAAATGTTATAAGTTCATAAAAATATGTTATGTACTCATAAGAAAATTAAAGTTAGCAAATAGATATCCTTTAGTCATATGAGGTTATAAATTACGAACTATAAGCTATAAACTCAAATACTTGTCTTACCAAACATTCCCTTAGGGAATGAACTATAAGCTATAAACTCAAATATTTGTCTTACCAAACATCCCCTCACGGAATGTCTACCTTCCACGGTTAATGGTCTCGAACAAAATTAATTTCAGAAACAAATTCATGAAGAAAATAAAAATTGAAAATATATATCATATATGATGAGCTATTATTATATATTTTTAAAATAGATATCCCTTGTGTAACAATAAAAATTGATCTCTCGAGCTAAATAGAACTGCAATGGATAACAAAGCTCTTGTTTAGGATATTCAACCTTAGTCAAATATTTATTTTTAATTATGGTTTTAACATAGGTTAGACAAAATAACTCTCGTCGTCCCTTAATTTAATTTCACATAGCGTTTCATTTTTTTTTTAGTATGATGCATTATTTATCATACACTTTTGGTTGTTAATGGTCTAAAGTTTCTACTTATATAAACTGATCCTAAAGTAATCAATTTGCCAAAAACTTACATCTTCCAAACAAAAATGTCTGTAACAAAGTTTATTCTCCGCCAAAACAATTTCTATAGACAAAAACTTTGGGCAACCAAAACAACACAACAAAGGTCTCATCTTTCCATGTAACTTGAGAAAAATATATCTGATAAAAGCAAAACAGATAGAACTTGTAAGCTTGGAAAATATTGCCCCTCATGTGTTTCCGTCTTTCGATAAATTAGTCTCCACAGTTGCGTTTGAGAGATATCCAATTCAGATCAAAAAGCAAGTCTCATCTCTGAGAGACCAAGGTATATGTTCTTGGTGCATTAAACTAATTTAAAGCAAAAAATGTACAAGGTACAAATTGATTTGTATACTACCACCATATCAGTCTTAAGGTACAAAACTAAGGCACTCTTCTAGCTTATACTGGATTTCCAAGAACACATGTTTGAATATATTTTTAGTTTAATCTTAAATAAAATTGGTGAGGGCATATATATTCGCCAGAACCTTGTCTTCGATTCAGAAGTATGCATTGATTAGCGGTCAAAGGCACCCTTAACACCCTTAAGGCTCTCTCCCAAGGACAACCTGCAAGTTAAACACAAATATGCTTGAAATAAAAGCTCATCTAGTCATGCCATGTTGCTTTCTCATTTATAAATCTAATCAACCGCGAACAAGAATGACTTATACAAATCTAGCCATGCCAATCCAACTCATTGCAATAGACATGTGTTCTAAAGAAAAAACATTACTGAAGTTTTGTTGTGGTTATGCAGAAATTGAGGACACAAGTCACTGTTCTAATTTTTAACACAAGACAGCAATTATAAATCTGTAGTAACTTGGAACAACCTAACCACTAGGTAGGTGTCGAGTTACAATCGAGTGGAGTGTCAAAGAATTGATATTGGTGGCTCAGTTGCTTGGGAAGCCACTCATAGCTATGTAATGAACAAATGCACTAAAACTTCAATGAAAATTCTGAGCATCAAGTTTCAGCAACATACTTATGCATACAGTATTTGTACTCTTGGCTCCGAATCATGTCTTTTTCTCCCTCTTCAAGCTACAAGGAAAAAATGCAATCTCGTTGAGTATCTCCAAAAATGTAACAACTATTGAAATAATACTATTAATTTCAATCCCATCAAAAAGGATATGACATGCAAAGTTTGCCTCACCGGGTCACTCTCATATATGAGCTCGTAACAAGATGGTGAAAGGCATTGCAGAGCACAATTCTCCCTTGCTATCATCGATGATTTGCATTGCCAACCCCACAATCCACTATCCACACACACAAAAAAGAAAAGAAGATTACAAACGTGCATCTAAAGTTTCCAAATATTGCACAACCCAATCAAATTTTCAAGAGGAGAAAAAAGACTCAGAAATATGAGTAAAACATCATATATCTATAAAAGTAAATGGAGTAAATACACAAGCTGGTCCCTCAGATATTACTTGCTTTGGTCTCCAAAGACATAAATATAACTTTGTTCCCAAAATTCTCAATTACTAACAAATTCACATTATAAAGAAAATTTGGGGATTAAAATAACATAAGCAACATTTTTCAGCACCAAATTAAATTATTTACTCTTAACAAAAAGTGTAGCAAAACTATATATTCTTTTCCACAATTTTTCAGCTATAAAGTATGGATGTATGTATTCTCTTTCAAGTGTGGATGCCACTACTCCCTTTGTCAGAAGTTCCGACAAGTCCTTCTCTCCTCATTTTCTCTTCCTTAGATTTCCTACAGAACATCACCCAAGAGTTCACCTCCAAAGCTATGGAAACACCAATCAGAGTAGAAAGTCCCAAACAGTAACTCAACTTGGCATAGGATCTGCTGGCCCCCATCACTTCAAACCCTTGAAACACATTCACAAACCCAAGCACCACACAAGAGTACCCAACAAAGTGGTGGTAGGATTTCCAATACTTCCTGAACTTGTTTCTAGCGTTTGGCCTAAACAACAATGCTAAAGTCTGCAAGGCTCCAAGGCAAAACACGGCGATTCCAAGCTTCCTGTGGAGACTATATTCCACTCCCGGAGACAATTGCCCAAGGCGAATGCCAATCGCGAACCCCACAGTTCCAAGAATGAAAGCAAACAATTGTATTCCTGCATGAGCATAGAACCATGCAGGACCTAGTGATTGAATGTGCCTAAAGTAACGTGCAGTTATTGCTCCCATTGGTAAGAGAATACCCCATGAGATGGCATTCAAGGTACCATGAATCACTCTCAGCATTGTAAGGTCTGTGTGTTGAGGAGCGGATGAACCTGACGAACCTGACAACACATCCAAGGTGGCAATGGAAGAGAGGTCGGTGGATGTTGTTGGATGAATAGTAGGCGAGTAGCCTTGAACATAAAGTCCTCGATTCCAAACAAGGTGGATTTTGGTTTTGTTTGATTCTAGTTTGAATTTGGCATAGATTTGGATGGGGGCACCATTGTGTATGGTGGCCCTTTTGCCACCATAAATGGCTGCCGTGGAAGAGATGAGGTGAATGTCAAGTGGTCGAGAGAGTAGTGGAGATTTTTGGAGCTTCACATCCGGGTCTAGAATGTAAGGAAGTAGGACTATTTGGCCTGAACTTGGGTCAGAAAAGGCTATTAAAGCACGAGTTCCTGTCATCTCCGATGAAGTGGGGTTGATTCCCCATCCAACCCATCCAGAAGGTGAAATGAAAGTTCCAAAGAAAACTAGTTCTAAGGTGGAGTTATGAGGGTAGAAAGTCCACGCTATAGAGGCTTCTTGGGTGGGAAGGTTCATACATTTTTGGAAGGTTTTAGTAGAGGTTTCTGTAGTGCAGTGAGATGAAAAACCAATGTGAGGAAGGAAACACAGTTGGAGAAGGAAGACATAAACAAGAAACATGATGGTGCTGTGGTAGATGGAGAATTGCACTAGTGGATGGTTTATTTGGTTTGCTAGAGCTTTATCTTTATGTAAACGATTTGTATTTTATAATGATGTCTTCAGAGGAAGAGTGTAATGTAATGTAATGTGCCATCATAGATTTTGAGTACATTAGTGAATTTTGTTTATGCTTAACTTTGAAGGAAAGACATATAATACTCTATGCGTTTGGTGGACACTCAGAGACAATAACATACTACTCTTTCCCTAAGTACAAGGAAAATAAAAATTTGTCTCCAAATATAACGACCATTTCAAATCACCAAATACAATTATTTATTTTTTCAAATATACCCCTCATTAATACTACTAATTTATCCGTACACAAAAGGGTATTTTAATTTTCATAAATTGTCATGCCAGCACGTCACGGGCATCAATATGTGTGACTTTAGCAGTAGTACAGATAAAAGTCAAACATTTTTAATGATCTAACGGTTATGTTTAGAGTAGTGATATATGTACAACTCTTTTGTACAACTTCTATGATAACTTTGGTTTTCTCTCATTTGATTGGTCAAAAATAATAGAGAGAGAAAAAAGAAGAGAGAGAATAAGAATATAACGTGAGTATGAGAAAGAAAGTTGTCAAAAAGTTGTTAGAAAATGGTTGTACAAATATCATTTCTCTTATGTTTATTCGTACTTTACCGTCACACTCGGTGTACATGAACTTAATCCAGAGAAATTACTTTGACAACCAAAAAGTTGTCTAACATGGTATTTTTATATGGTTGTTAATTTAATAACAAATATTTTTTCTCTAACAAAAATTTTATGTGTATTTTTATGTTGTTGTCCCAAAAATTGTCACATTCTTTCATATATCACTCCTCAAATCTTCATGTACAAAAAATAAACTACTTATTTTTGTGAAAAATAACAAAAAAGAAACTTATAATAAGAGGGAAAAGTGGAGAATGAAGAAAACCTGTCAATATCAGCATAACATTGAATCTTGTTATTCCTAACTTGAACATCCTGCAAAAAAAGAAAAACCCAGAAATGAAAATCCAAAAGGTAAAAGAAAGTGAAATCAAATAATGAAATTGGTGTGGGGGAGAATACAGAGATTGGATGAGGAGATTTGGCAAGGAGTGGTGTGAAACAGAAGAAGGAAATTAGGAGAATAGATACGAACAATGAATTTGAGTGTCGAGGTGAAACTGTTGTTGTAACTATCATCATTGTGTTCTGTTCTGTTCTTTTCTTGTCTGCTTTCACGGTCGGATATATATGTGTTACAAATTCATAAAAGTTGTACCCAACAAATATTCATAAAAATATTCCTTAAAAAAATTATTAAAATATATAAAAAGAAATAAATACCACCAAATAAACACTTGTTTTTGTGTGTAAAATTTAGATGAGTTATGAAACAAAATAAAAAATTAGATGAGTTACACCAATATTAGTAGATACGATTAACAAGCAGTTAGTTTGTTACATATTATTCAAAAGAAAAACTATTCTTTAAAAAAAAATAAAAATCAGTCGTTTTAATTGTATTTGGAATTTGGATGAGATAAAATTGATTGTAAATGTGTCGCATTGATTTAGACATTCTTAGATGTTCAGAAAGTACTTAGATGACCATAAGTTTGATGACTTTGTCTTTATATCTTTTAACCGAATTCTCTCTCATCAAAATAATTTATTTTAATCATTTATCTGTCGTTTTCTTTTATCAAAATACATTAAAGTCACCAAAACTCAATCAGCCAAGTATTTACCAAACATAAGAGAGTGAAAGCACGTGAGTGGCATGTGAGAATTTGGTGCAGGTTGGTTAGTACATGAATTGAATGTTAACGGAGAGAGTATATCTGATTTGTGTTACTTAACATATTTATATAACCACCTTCGTGAGAGAGTCGTGATACATGGGTTTCACTCGGATGACTTTGAATTTTACCAAGTATCTTTTCCATGCGAAAAAAACATAGAACATTTTTGCTTAGGAATCACAAATTGTTTCCTTTGATTTCTGTGAAACTTGACTTGTAGACTTGGCATCAAGTGCTTAAACAACCAAATAATTTGTCCTTTTTCTGTAGCTTACTTCTGGAAAGGGCCAAAACAAAGAGTTCATCATTTTAGTAATGGATTTGAGTACTGTTTTGGTATTCAGATGCAACTAGATTCAAAGGTTGCATGAATACAAAGTTGAAGGTTAATGTGTAAGTAGAGAATAGTAAAGAAGAATATGGCTTGTCCACAGAGAGAATGTATACAAAGCTGTGAAAATTGTAAAGGATGAATGGAATGAACTTGGAACAGAAGTGAGAACAAAGCATGTCAAATTGAGGGACTTTTTACCAAGCAACAGTTTCGAGTCCTTGTGTCTTGACACTTTCTGTCACAAGCTTCATGATTTACTCTGCTGAATTCTAAATTTCAATTGCACAAACTTAGTGCTGGTAATGAGTCTTCGGCTCATCACACGTCATTATTTAACTATTATTTTGTGAGCTCGTGTCATGAACTTTTAATATCGCACGCATAGCATAGCCTTTGACAGTAAAGTCAAGAGTAACTCTGTCAGCAACTCACCTAAACTTTTATTTATCATAAAACAAAGGTAACGAGTAGATTTTTTGTTCAAAATGCCAAATACAACCATTCTTATTTAGGACAGCAATTCTAACATGAAAACAATGGCAATACTATGTACAATCGGGATAATTCGATCATCCTGTTTTAGAAGAAATGGTGAACAATGAAAGTACTACTCAGATTACAGACTCGTCTCCCATCTTTTGGAACCACACAACTGCAAGGGTAACAAGGGATGCATAAATTGCATTCGGTAACTTCTGCACCACTTTTCCAACGCCAGGGACACCTTCAGTGGCTCTTTTTGTTGCCATTGCAACACTTGGTGCTACAACCAAAGTGACGATAAGTTTCTGACTAACAACAGTGAATGTATCAGCTGTCATTTTCTGGATGAAATCGCCAAATTCTTCATGATCAATTGCCCCATCCAAGTTCATATCACATTCCTGCGCATTGTTAAACAAGGCATACTAAATTCAAAGATACCAAGAACTATAACATGCATGAAAATTTGTTCATTGTAGTTGGAGAAATTGTTAGTCTGAACAAACCTATATTATATATTTAAATTTCTCTAGAAGTGTTGATGTTGTAACATAGTCAAACATGGAGAGAAAGATGATTCTGAGCAAAATGTGCCTAAATACTCATGGTCTATGATAAAAGTTTTACATGTGGATTCCGTGTTATCATTTTTGGATCACGAAAGAATAGCAATTTGTTCAAATTCCGCTATGCAACAGTGCTATAGCGCCGTCATGACCGCTATTTGACAACCCTTCTTTGGATCACGAAAAAATAGCAATTTGTTTAAATTCCGCTATCCGACAGTGCTAGAGCACTGTCAAAGCCTCTGTTTGACAACACTTTGTACTAAATAGAATATCATGGAACGATAGCAATTTGTTCAAATTTCTCTATGCTATAACGCCACTATACCTGTTATTTAACAACATTGCGTTTATTCTGATTGAAAATCAGAATACGACTTCTTACACATATCACAAAATTAGCTTCTTGAAAATATATTGAAAGTGTGAAAACAACCTCTGGTTATTTGTACCAAGGCATGGTCCCAAGCCAGTATGTACTATCCAATTTTTACAAAATAATAGAAATTTTAGCATCCAAATTTGTAAAAGTAAATTTTTTATTCCAACCATTGTCATGGTATTGAAATTATCTGACAGCGGTGTTGAATCACTTTTTAGTATACCTTTGAATCTGATAAGACTGACTTTTTAAGGCATTTATGCATGCTTTAGCTTTTCTTTACCCTAAGTAAATTATGTTTACTGAAAAATCTTGTTCAAGTTATCACCATGCACATGGTGAATCCTTTCTCAAGAATACTGTCAAATGATCTTATTGCTTTCTCCCTAAGAGGTATTCCGAGACTGCCGAGCTTTTTAAAGGTTGAAAAATGCCATTCCAATTCCAAAGCAAAAACTATAAGCACTTATAAATTGTTTGAAACAAACTTTTGCTATGCGACAATGCTATAGCACCGTTATATTTCTATGTTATACCATCATTGACTTAAAAACCCTACTTAAGCAGAATGTCGTTCGGCTCAGCCCATTCTCACCCCTAGTAAAGAATTATAAAACTGTAACAGCCATGAAAACTAAAACATTGCAGTCCTCAACAATTTTCATTCCTCATTTTGAACTTCTCCCATTGTCACTTTTACTGAGTATATACTTAATCTTAAATACATACATCTTGACACAGTCATCACTCCAATGAACCAAAACTCTCGTATAAACAATTAAATAGATAATGCATGGTTGCTTCTTCTCAGATAGAAACTCTTGATAATAATGGAATTAATGAACAAGTGGCCTATCATTGAAAAGATGGAGAAATGCATGTAGTGCATTATATGGTTATGATATTATGCTACAAAGCAACCCAGCATATAATCATTCTCACAGCATGAAAAAATCAGATTCATAAATAAACAAGTATATAGTTTGGTCTCGGTATGACAAAATGAAGTACCTGCATGATTTGTCTGACAGTTTCTTTTGATGGAGGATCGAAATGAGGACCAGGAATAATCTTGTTGATATCACTATGTTATAGAAACAGGTTACAGTTACAAGATCAATTAAAATTTATTCATTATTCAAAAGAAAATCTTATCAACTAAGATAAAATGTTGAATACAGCTACGAAGCAGACTTCTTACTTGTAGACAAGTAAAACAGCAATATACAAATCTTCAAAACTCAAGTACTCGGTTTGGATTTGATTCCTTACATTCTGAAAAACTCGATCTGTTATCTTCCGAATTTGTTTTTTCCTCCACTCCTCACCTGCATTAAATGTCATGGCATAAAAACTGCATTATCATTTAATCCAGATTCCTCGAGTTCATGTTGAATGATATAAGAATTATTATTCAATCCAGATTCCTTGAGTACATGAACAAATACATGACATGATTTATCACAGAAATGGAACAAGTTTAGATTTCTAAAGCCCGATAAGCGAAAAATCCAGAAGATAACAAATAAATCAATCAACCCTGCCAACGGATTTATGCAGCTTTTCAGCTTAAAGGCTGTTAGAACAGCACCTTGGTGCAAAGGTAAAAAGATACGAAAAACACAAACAGAAAACACACGGTACTTGATCACGGAGGGTCGGCCAATTGAGCCTACGTCCCCTACTACATTAGAGACTGCAGTGCCTTTCTATCTATGAAGCACAGACACAGACATCGAACACGACATTGACATGTTGATACCTATAATTTAAGAAAATGACAATTAAATGTAATCACGTGTCAGCGTTGTGTAGGTGCGGGACACCAGACACACCTTCGATTAGAAGTATCAGTTCTCTAGAGCTTTCTATTAATCAAGCATAAGGTTTACAAAACATAACTTTTGTTTAAATACTCTCCGCGCTCGAGCCACCTGGCCCAC
>Ga0315913_1008152_pt1 | contig 12467 bp, 10 predicted proteins | sample MpolsnodulesMG_FD_207736 | JGI IMG/M metagenome (GOLD analysis project Ga0315913, IMG submission 207736) | Medicago polymorpha root nodule microbial communities from Los Angeles, California, United States - small nodules | ecosystem: Host-associated > Plants > Roots > Nodule | place: USA... | reverse complement strand
TATTGCATTGAAAACTGTGTAATTAATCCATAAATAAGTCAACAAAGTTTCCTTTTATGGTAATAAATTCCTTTTTTTGTATGCTTAACCAGTACCCCGGAAGCACCGGTTAGCATGACCCTAGTTTTATTAGCATGGAGCTGGAGATTTGCATACTACTTTTGATTTTGATGAATCAATTACTAGCAACAGGGAATAAATTATTAGTAAGGATTGCAATATTTATGGGTCATTTTCCGCGTGCTTTGTATATTAACCGTCCAATCTTGATGAGATTGTAGATTTAATTTGTAGTATACAACTTGTTTAATGCATAAGTTTCTTTAGATTAGGTATATTAATTAATTAATTTATAGCAATGTAATGCAGCTTTTGTCATTACATGTAGTGTGTTTGATTATTCAAAAAAAAAAATGTAGTGTGTTTGATTGAAAGGGATTAGGCATAATCTAGAGTGGACATATTATTGAGTATTAATTATCATATTTCAAGAGCAACTTGGAGAAGAATGGCTGTTAAGCAGAAGAAAATATTGGCAATTTCGAATTACCTAAAGTCATATCATTATATCTGATGGGTTGGCTAATGACTCGTTATAGTTGGTTGGCCTAACTATTTAGTGCGTATTATTATCTTTTGCTTTGGTTCATGGTTTCTAGAGTAACTCTTCATCAAGATGATAGATGAGATTGAGACCATTGAACTCAGTTGAGTTATCGTTCTCCAATATATCAGGAGAAAACAATTAACATTGTGTATGTTTTGGTTGACAACGATACTACATCGGATCGAGAGCTCTTTAAAGTGAACATTTCATTTTAAAATGTAAAGTGATTAATATCAATCATCAATTAATAAATCAAGACATTACATTTACACACATAATTAGTCATAGATGGTGTGAAATAACTTAACTTTCTCACTTAATAGGATACGAATCAAAAGTATTTTACATTGCATGGTAACTGAAGTCCCAACATGAGGAAAAAAGCCATCCTTCAGGCACCTTTTAACTAAATGAATGGCATAGCTTATTTCTAATGATTATGCAGTTGCATTTCCCAAAAAATACATTCCAAGGGCATTACTTAGGATAGTAAAACCAATTAGATTAAAAAATGCTGATCTTTTGAAGCAATCTCACGAAATCTATGACTGCACAGTAAAACCAATTAGATTATGGAGATAATTAGATAGGGATCTGGAAGCAATGTCATAAAATCTATGACTGCAGCAGATCTTTTGAACTATTTCCTATATACAACTTTCTACGAAAATACCAATGTGGTTTACCAAACAATTGGATCAAAATTCTGATCCTAACCACCAAAATTTCTCCACTCCAAGAAACCCAGGTTACATCACGATCTTGATGCCCACCAGGTTCACCGAATCCATGCGAATTCTCCTTTTGATAGAGATGTTTCATAGGTACAATTTACAAGTTCCATTCCTTCACATAAGCATATTCAACTCTGATAGGTCGTCCATTGGAATTTCAAGGCCCATAATACAATCATGTTCTTGCAAACCATCGTCATCAAAGTTCAGCCAAGAACCAAGATCTTGTGGCCCGTCAAGTTCACCAGATACACCAAATTCGTCTATTGAACTTAAATCAAGTGGCAAATTCTCCAAATCAGTGGATTCCTTTACTTGAGAAGTGTCCTGGTTACCAGATAATGATGCCCCGTCTTTACTGCCATTGTTGCTTGCATTAGTCACAGATAGACTAGAATCATAAATCGGTATACAGACAGATTCCTTTGCTTCCATGAATCTATCATGTCCAGCAGCAGTACTCTTTTGCTTAGGCTTAGCTTTTGGCTTGTTCTCATTTTTGTTACTGTCCAATGACAGGCAACCAGCTCTGGAATTAGAATTTGGTCTGGACTGATCCCGGGTCTGATTTCTATCCCTCTCACTTCTCTTTCCTTTGACTCCAATAGGAACAGCACCATCAAGATTCGATGTTCTTGAAGAGCCATTGACCAGCATTTCCCTCTTCTTCCCCTTGATCATCACAGACCCATTCTGGGATAACAATTGTTCTGATGAGTGGATTGAACTTTGAAAAGAATCAACCAGTCCCCTGTCTGCATAATCCAGCTGACCATCATATTTCTCAGAAGCACTCGAAACAGCACCTGTAGCAGTAGATACACAACAAAAGTTAAAAAACCAAATAAAAAAATAACAACCAACACCCATAAATACCTAAACATTAGCAAAGATACAGCCAGTGAAACAGTACTTGCATGATCAAGGAAGACAGTCTGATAACATGGCAAAGATTTCTAGGACCTAATATGCAGACAGGGGTAACAACACATCTACTGACATTGTTGCAAAAGCAAGCCTAAAAAAATTGAAATACCTAATTTTCTGGCTTCAATTTGATGCAAAGCTTTGCTGCATGTATTACTGGCTGTGCCAGAAACAATGCAATCTGCCTGTCGTGCACCATTCTCGCGTGAATGAGGGGAAAACATAATATTTTGCAGAGTTGGTTCACTAAAGCAGCTAACGCCAGCTTCTTCGTATCTTCTACATCTTGCAAGAGTACGTTTAATAAAAGCCAAAGCAACCTGTGTTGAAACCTTCTGAACAGCGCTTTTTGAATTTCTGCTTTCACGGCATGCCTGCCAAAATTTGAGTAGAAAACACATGGTTACAACTTATGAAATGCCTACCTCATTCTTCAACAGAAAAAATAACCAAAGCCTATTCCCATAGGTGGGGTGTGTATGCCTTAATTAATATGATATTATCATTTACCCATGATCTCATGAAATTGTCTGTTTCTGAGCCCTAATCACACAAAATATAGTGAATATGATCGAATAAGGATTATTGGGAAGGCAGCAAAGAAAGGAAGAGATGATGATTTGTGAAGTATTTCTAAATTAACCTTGAAAAGAACAAATTTTTTGCAATTCTTAAAAAAAAAACACTGTTCCGGCAGTCAAACCGCTACAGAAGTTATTACTAAACCTATGGGCTACTTGTACATATGACTCTGGGAAAAAAAATTAACCAACATCACAAACTGACAAAAGAAAGCTATCTAAACATGCACAAACCTAACTTACACAGTATTTTACCCATAGAAACTTGTCAGCCAAAAAATACAGAAAACCAAACATGATTCAAATTGCAATCTCGATAAATCCAATATAATTTCTAAATAAGAGGCATCTTATAATGAACCCATTCGTTTCAGTTTTTTAAACAGAAAACCCCTTTTATTTTGATAAAAAAAATATATGAAATTTTCAAGGCATTTTGTCAAAGTTTTGAAAAACATCAATATAAAAGAATAGCTTCTGAAAAAAACAAACTGCAATTGTAACTAAAAAGAAGTGCAGTTTATTTCTGAATATTTTTGACAAACTACTTTGAGTAACTTGTAAAAAGACTGTAATTATAAGTATCGTTTAAAATTAGGAGTACTTTTATGACCGTTACAAAACAAAAAAATAGATTTACTTCACATAAAATCTCTACACTGAAATTAGGAACTCCCTCCCTTTATTGAAATTAGCCCAACAAAGATTCTTTTTAAGCATGTACGAATCCAACCGTAGCACCCTCATCCCTGGGGTTAGAATGTGGCAATTAACTCACTGCATGCAGTGCAACCAGATATGTTGCTCTGCATTGGACTATATACAAGGTAAAAGAAATGATATGGGAGTTTGTAGATCTCGGGCTCGGCAAACACAACAAGTTGATAAAGGAGTGAGGGAACTTTGGTACAACGTTTAGAGTTGTTGTAGACTGACTAAAAAGTCGTGAACTCAAGTTGTGAAATCAACCTCTTGCAAATGCTAGCAAAGTAAGTCTGTCTACAACAAACCTACAATGGGTCAAATCCTTTTAGACCCTGCTACGACAAGAGTTTTATAGCACCATGCTGTTTATTTTATTTTTTTTAAATGTCGGTAAAGGAAAGTTTATTACCAATCTCTTTCGGTAAGCCATTTCAGTAAGTTGGTCAAATGCAGCTTGCTCAATCTTCCTGCACAGTAAGCACATTAATAATAATAAGAATCAATAATATCTTCAGCCCAAACTCGAGAAATGGAAATTCACGACTCATGAGTGCATACCAGAAAATGAAGAAATTAGGACATATCTATAACATAACAAAAGATCGCAAAGGGAACAGTTATGAATATGCAAAGCAAGATTAGACATACCGTTTTTCCATGTCCCTCCCTGTTAGAATAGCTCCATCAATTTTGTCCAAGTTTCTCTTCTTCCTTCCATTCTATTAGTCAAACAAAATAACGGGTAATAATGTAAGAATGGACTGAATTGGAAGCCAACTAGATAAATGTGGTTAATTTATCAAGGACAATTCTTGTAGTGCATACCTGTTCATATAGAGCTTTCTCAAGTTCCACAATATCTTGAATTATAACTTCATCTTGCTCTGCTAAATCAGGCTGCACCAAGCAAAGCAAGTAGAAGGAGTATAGTTATAAATCCAGTAAGCTTCAAATAACCATGACATTTGTAATTCCGTATATAAAATAAATCCCTACCATCATTTCTGGATATAAACCAATGCTCTGCAACTCAAGCAGCAGCCTGTCATCCAGAGACATAAGCTGATAGTCACCCTCAGGAGAAGGAAAACTAAGATTATTTAATTCAGGCTGCAGTTGATCAAGATCATTTGAACATATTTCACTGGTGTGGGTGATTTCAGAGATGGAAAATTCTTCATCTCCCTGCCAAACTCCGGTGCTTTGTAAAGGACTGGATGTGTCTGGGTACCTAAATGTGTTCGATGCAGTACTCTTATCGCAAGATAGTCTGTCCAATATGCAATTCTTCTGAATATGGAAATCCACCTCCGATTCAACATCAGATTCCATTCTATCCCGGTCTTTGGGTTCAAAATCGACTTGATTACAAGAACCACAGTGAGAATCATCACTAGCACACTGTCTAGATATATTCTTTGCTTCACTTTGCTGGTATGATTCTTCATTTTCGTCTTCTTCAATTAGAGCACAAAGAAGTCGTTGGAATAATGGGGTAACCTTGTCATTCCTCCCACCTACAGCCTCCGACTTGGGTTCATCAAAGTGGCTTCTCCTTCTACCCTGTGAACCTTGAGTGGTTTTGTTATTTATAACAACACCCTGAGGAAATAAAAATTTGCTAGTTACTGACATATATCATATTTAATTTGTACGATTTCCCGTTTATATTTCAGACAAGGAAATCTAATGGCAATTGTGAAGATTTAAATATTAAAACATTTAGCTCTTGTTAGTTTTTCATTATTGAAAAACAAGATGAAAAATATAGGCAAGTTATGTATAATGCTACAAACTTACCAGCATATCATGATCAATGGCAAACATATGAGATGAACTTTTTTCCAAATCGTCAGCAACATTGAGCTGATACAGCAACCAAAAACAAAACCCAGTACGTCAGAAACTATTCAACATATTGAGAATCGAACAGTAGCTTCAAATTTCCAGAAAAGCAAGGAAATGTTCAAGAGCCATTTGGCTACCTGTTCCTTCACGAAAGATGCATCATCCGAGCTGATGGGAGTAAAAATATACTCCATTTTACTCCAAAATGGACCTGAAGCAAAAGCTACATACAAAAAGGCAGCAAACTAGTCAAAAACAAAACTGAATACCAAAAGGAGAAACATAATGGAGAGATATAAGAAATCTTGAAAGAAGAGTAGAATGGTTCAAGTACGCACTGCTTGCATTAAGAGCAGCATTAGCAGCCTTATACAATTCTTCGCGGTCCTCATCCAATACCCCTGGACAGACACATTTCAATACGCAACGTGTGAAAACATGATTAAAAAAAAATATATAGAATATAATATCAATAGACTATACATGAATATAAAAACAAAAAATATACCAGAAATGAAGAAAAACCAATTTATTGGAAGAACATGAGTTATATCATATATGTATATGTATTACATAGATTTATGAAAATATAAACTAATGAAAAAGATCTGATATGCTAGCCACTAAATGCCTGAATGACTCATAGTGTTATGACATGATAACTAACGGGAAAAAAAACAATTTATTGGAAGAACAAAAGTTATATCAAATATGTATTACATAGAATTATAAAAATATAACTATTGAAAAAGATCTGATGTGCTGGACACTAAATGCCTGAATGACTCATAGTGTTATGACATGATAACTTACGAAAATATTCCAGTTGGAAAAAACCTAACACACCAATATCACTACCATGTATAGGCAGTGTGAATGAATTTAGAAGCTTATGCCATAAAACTATAATTCCCAAATGAAACAAGGTATAGTTTTGAAAACTCACCACTACCTCGAAAATCAGAAGAACCAACGTTCAGTCGCTTCCCTACACGAGTCAAAACCTTGCGTTCTTTCTGCTTTTTTGAAGGAGGGCGCCCATATTTGCTGCATAACAACCAGGTATGATGACAGTTGAAAACAGAAGGAGAAAGGATAAATCATATCTACAAATAAAATCATCATACGTTTTATTCTTATCATTAGGCCTCGTTTCCTGAATTGGCTTCAGTATAGGTACATTCTCAGACTTCTCCCTCCCTAACGGAAGGCCTGGTCTTATTGACGATAAATTACTTCCAGGTCTTCCTTGTCTCTGCACACCATCTCCTGATTCATCTCTTGGCATTTTATTCTTCCTCATTTGTAACATAGGAGCTCCATCCCTATCTGCAGCCAAAGCATAGTCACTGCCATTCACCCCTTTCTCTTTTACTTTGTTTTCCCCAGCACCAGATTCTTCACTTTCAGATAATCCAGAGGGAGACGAAATATCATCTAGTGGTCTTTTATATTTTGGTGTACTGTTGTCTACAATGCTAGCTAGTTGGAACCCATTGTTGCCAACAGAAGAAGCTTTAACATTGAAATCAGAAGTTAGACAGCCTTCAGATGAGACCTGAATTTCAAGGTTGCGTGAGGCAGGAGAAACTACTTTCACTCTTCGTGTGCGTGAATTTTTAGGTGGTCTCTGTCCACCCCACTGGGTCATTGGATGTATAGAAGAACCTACAGATATTGAAAGCTTTTAATATTTGCCATACTAACTAATCATCATGACTTCATAATTTGAAAGCTGTTGCCAACCTGGAAAACTTCCGGCAGGAGATTGAATGTTAGACAACTCTAGCGCACTAACTGAACCCGTTCTTGGTGCCCGAGATACCTTGTTTTTAATTGGTGGGCTAGGGCTGCTTGTTGGTTCCTCCTGAGTGTTTGCTCTAATTATAGAAAGATTGACAATTAATAAACTTAATAACTATCAACTTATAAGAATGTAAATAGGATCAGACTAGGCTTTAGAAATAAATGAAGACCATGGCGTGACAAGATATGTTAAAACCTGTTGTTTCCTTTTGCTACAACTCTCTGGTCAGCTATGTGGTCTCTGTGAAGAGAGGCACCTTGCTCATCTGTAAGCATCACACGCACACCTGTAATATTAGGCTCTGAAGAGCTCTCAGACTTGTTGATTCCAATAGATCCAGGAAGTGACTTCAATCTGCACCACAAAAAGATTATTAGTAAAAGTTTACTTTTATGTTCTTCAATAAAAAAATAATTGTCAGACCATTCGGCAATGATACCTACCCAAGTGAAGTAAACAAACACAACATTCAAAGAGGTTAATAAATAACCAGGGGAACAGATTAGCATGAGAAAAAGAAACAAACAATATAATGCAGAGGAACTTGTGACTGTAAGTTTATTTAATCCTGATTACAATAGGTTAGTTAATTGCACAATATAAGCAAACAATATACATGTAATTTACGCCTAAAAAAATGAAATATTACAGATGAATCTACCCAATAGCAGTGAAGCAATTTCAGCATCATTAATCTTGATTTATTATTTGAACTACACATGGAGGGGTGTACAATAATTCATATGACATTGTTATCTATGACTATCAAGCTCTCTATTGAAAGACTTCCAGCAATCCATTTGTATGATTATTTCACTCCAGAAGAAATTCAAGGCTTAAAGTGGCTTTTATACCATGAGTAATTTTCATAGTATGGTAAAGTTTATAAGTACTTCTTGAACCAATTCTGGTTTTGCATTGAAAAGGTGATTATCAGAAGGACAGCCAAGTAGCTAATAGGAGATCTTTACTGAAGCCTCTCAGCCTTCCTTTCTATTTTCCAAGATCTTTTTCTTTCTGGAATCTTTCTTTCCATTCCGAATTAACAAGGGCCAATCCCCAAACCGATTAAGGGATCGAGGTGCCACAAATGATTGTAGCTGTTTACTGCAGCGAACGTGCGGAACGTCCGTCGAGATTCGCCCACAAGTTATTAGTTCCCTTCCTATCCCGGGTCTCAACAGGGAACGACTATGAATACGTTTTTCTCATTAAGTGAAGTCGCAGTCCCCTGCACTGCTGCTCCCCACCATCTTAGTCCTTGTCAGATCTGCTCCTCCTTGCCCTCCCCAGGAGAGGCTTATCTAGGTTTAATATAAAACATTTTTTCAACTAAACCAAATTTTCCAATCATAAAAGCTACACATTCAGGGTATAATTCAAATCATCTTATGTTATATGTCACATGAACTAGACTTTGAACAATCACCAAATAGGGAAAAATGCAAAGAAAGCAAGATTGTCCATCAGATCTTTACAAGACCCCCAAAATAAAAAGCTCTGTTTTTGCCAAACAAAACAACAACAATAAAAAAGGCCCCCAGTCTCTACTTCTATTCAATTGAATAGCCAGTTAAGAGAATTCAAGTAGGAAATTGTTTCCGGCTTCTAAACAAGAAAACAACAGTAATGCTTTAAAAAAGACTGAGAGCAACAGAGTACTGAATACACTGGATAAGTACGCTGAGAATATTAAACCATAACACCACTTGTATCAATATTGTGACACATATGGTATTGGTGCCCTTCGGATGCTGGCAAGGGGTAATCCTAAAACAAGGAGAGGGTGAATTTATATTCACATGTATGATTTTCAAAAATTACCAAAATCCCTCCAACACATTCTTCATCTAAAATCGACAACACACTTGAAAAAAACATCTTGCAATCTAAGTAAGACTCAAAAAATACCTGAAACCCTGAGCATCATTAAATCGCATCTTCAAATCAGCATTTCCATTTGGAAGGGTAGCTCGTTTTACGTCCCTTTCACCAGTTACAACTCTGTTTCCTACTGTTCCGACAGACCTCCTCTTCTTTATTTTTTGATCTAATCCCTCATCTCCAGCAGATAATCTGCATGCTTTATCTTCAGTTCGAACAGAGCCCCCACTAAGTGTCTGAATCAGATTTCCATCCTTCTCAGTGAGCATCGGCTGTCTTCCGATAGAAGCAGACTTACTTTCCTCCTGGGAGCAGGGCAAATGAACAAAGTCATGAAAAAAGAATGAAAATGGACATAAAGAGTTATTAGAAAGCAATACATGTAAGACTTTATGTTTAAAGACTGACGAGGAAAACATAGTATAAAAATTATATATCTGATTATAAGTTAGATATGACTTGCATGGAAATTCAGACGATAAATCACTCAAATCATTTAATACTGAAATGTTAAAAACTAGGCTTAAAGAAACTTGAAATCTTTCATTTGAGAAGAAAAAGTGGCCCAAGATATGTTGAAACATCAGGTAGATAATCCATTCTTGTTGGGCTCTTAACAAGATTTATTCCATATTGTAGGGCTTTAACAATGTACAAAACAAAACTCTGCACTAAAGCAACTTAATATATAGCATCTTGGATAATGCAGACAAAGAATAAAACTGCAGTAACAATAGCATAAAATATACCCGCATGTCTGCCACTGACGTACGAATTCGCTTGCTCAGCATTGATTTTGGGGTCTTGACTTCTCTTGGAGTCATATTATCATTCGGGATTTTGTGAATCTGGCTTCCCATCTTTGTTAACTTTACTCCACTTCCCCTTTCACTTGATAAATCATTCCTTTGTCGCTTCTTTGAGTTAAAGGCCTCCCTATCCAGTTTAGATATAGATTCCTGAAACATTTTTGATCTGTCCCTGAACAGCACATTACACACTACTATTAGGATACCAAAATGAATGAATACACTGTATCATAAAATAATAGATGAATAATAATATAAATCTGAAAATAATTTTACATTAGACAGAAATATAGTCACGTGTATTTGACTAACCCTAAGGGTGTATGACATTTAAAAAGACACCCTGAAAACAGGCCCAAAAGAAAAATAAGGGCAGTGGTCAAAGAAACAGATAAATTATTTCACTGTATCTACCTATGAAAATATTTGAACATTTTTAAAACTACTTTATTTCAACATAACTGTCATTTGATCTTGCTGGTATTGAAATTATATTGTAATCACTTGACCCCCCGAATATAAATTTTTTATGGCAACTGTAAGATTTTGTTCATACACTTCACAATTAATCTAGCAATCCTAATGTTTGTCACCATTCAGAATTTCAAATAGAATTCATCACATCTGAAGAATTTGATAGTGGAAACTAGGATAGAATAACATTCATGTACCTAGCCTTTTTGGAGGCATCTTGAACACTTTCCTTTATGTGTTTTAACTCTGCCAAGGCTCCTGGGCCCATTGATTTAGGATGTGGAACTCCAAAAGAATGGTCTTCTGAGGTGTTTCCAGGAGAAACACCCAGAACCCTCTTTAGCTCTCCCGTATATTTTTGATTTCCTACAGTGATCGAATCTAGCGGCAAACACTGGGGCAAAGGTGGCATATCCGATGAAGTTATCCCACTTGTGCTGCTGCCATTTAAGTTACTCCCAGAACTCAACATTAAGCCGTTGACCTTCCTAATGCTGAGAAACACGTCAACAGAAGGACTCTTTCCCTTGTACCCAAGAAAATCAAACGGGGTCTAAATTCCTATCAAAAGTAAATCACATGTTAAATTTACCAATAAAAAATGTTTCATGGACACCCAATTTTCCCTACACCTGGGACACCTGATTAACTACATGCAAAATTGTAGTTAATTCAGATGAGTATATCGAAACTTTAGATCACGTTGAAAATTGTGGTTAAACATGTAGTTGAATTAACCACAATTTTGACCGTGAATTGAATTAACCATCTACTCAACTAAATTAACCACATTTTTTAACAAGATTAACTTGTCCCAGGTGTGTAAGAAAAAATGGGTGTCTAAATATCATTTATCTTTACCAAATGCACCATCACATCATATGATTAGGTAGTAACAGCAACAACATCTAGATAATGTACATAATGCTACACAAATAAAACAATTCATAGTCCGTATGAATCTCCAAACAATTGATAAAGAACGGAATCATACAACATAAATATGAAATTAACTACTTAAACTACTAAACCGGTTGGCTAGATAGAAATTCACTAGTTTTTAGAATCAACATTCAACAATACACTTACAAATTACAAAAGACACTCAGTAGCACCGACACTTCTGATGATCAAAGGTGTGTCTGACATGTGTTCGTGTCTGACACTTTGACACATGTGATTACATTCAATTTTGTTATTTCCTTAAATTAAAACCAGTGCCGTCGTGTCAGTGTCGTGTCATGTGTCCATGTTTGTGTATGTGCTACATTACATATCATCCAATATACATGAACAACTTGTGAAATCACAGATGCGGAATTCGAAAAACATATAAAACCAAATACAAAACACAATAATAGTGATGAGTAAAACACAATTTTAATCAAAAATCAAGTGTTCCTATTCAATTAAAAACGAAATTGAGTTCAAAATTTCTATCAACTAAAAAAAGAATCAGCAATGGGGAAACGTAAAGCGTACAAGTACGAAGTATGATAATTTGCGAAGAAGAGCGTGAATTGGGGAAGAACAAAGAGGGGATCAGAAAACCCTAGATAGTAGAGTGTTGAATTGAATTGAGAATTTGAGAGGAATGAGGGTTGAGAAGTACGTACCTAAGTCAAGATCAAAGTCGCAGCTTCGAAGCCCCAATAAGGGGAGTGGGTTATATAAATGCCAAAGATAACGCGGGACTCTAGGATTATGATAGATAGATTAGATTAAAGGAGAGCTTAAGCTAATACTTTATCTTTTATTTATGAGTCTAACTCTCGGGACACTTTTTAAGCATACTAAATAAAGTAATTAGGGTCTGTTTAAAACACTTTTTAAAAACATTTTTTTAGTTTGTAAAAATTAAAAAATTAAAAACTTGTTTGATTACCTATTTTTAAAATATAATTTTTGAAAAGTGTTTTGGGTTTTTTAGTTTTGGGAACTAAAAATGGGAAAGAGATAAAATGGGTTTTGCTTTTCTATTTTTAGTTTTGAGTTTTTAAAATGGAGAAAAAAAGTAGAAAAGGGAAAACACGGAGAAGTGGTTGTTTTCTCCAATGGCATAGGTGTAAATAGGTTCAAGGTCTGGGGGTA
>Ga0315913_1008151_pt1 | contig 12470 bp, 4 predicted proteins | sample MpolsnodulesMG_FD_207736 | JGI IMG/M metagenome (GOLD analysis project Ga0315913, IMG submission 207736) | Medicago polymorpha root nodule microbial communities from Los Angeles, California, United States - small nodules | ecosystem: Host-associated > Plants > Roots > Nodule | place: USA... | reverse complement strand
GTGGAAACCAAACCCTCGATAGAAAGCGAAAATTACAGAAAATGAAAATATGTATGAAGGCAGCTCATAGAAATATTTATACATTGGTCCGTATAAATATTTTCTTTATACATTGGTCCTCAAACTAATTTCTGTCATCAAATTTTGTCCTTAACATTTATGTTGTGTTGAGAAAATTAAGAATTCACAATCAACTTGTCAAATGTATATTTTGAATTTCGTTCCTTTCATGTGATACACGACTCATCATATTTATTATTGATATATGATTAAACACATTTTATTCATCTAAATACTTTAATTACTATCAATTACATTGTTTTAATGGAATCAAATAATTTAAATCTAAAAGTTCTACTTGTTTTTTTTTTTAATTTCTAAATAACTTAATTTTACTTTTATTTTTCTCCTGAACTAATTTGGGTTTTACGAATTTTCTAAGGATCTAAAATAGGCCTTTGGAATTTTCTCAAGGATTAAAATAAGTCTTCTATCACCAACTACTAAATAATCTCTTCTTTTCATTTTCTTTTCTTTCCTGTATCTTCTATCACCATCTAAACAAAATGTAAAGAGGGTAACGACTAACTTGTACTGGTTTATTTTTCTCGGGACTAAAAATTGTTTTTATTTTTCTCAAGGACTAAACTAATTGAAATTTTGTTAGGGACTAAAATGGATCTTCGTAGTAATAATTTTTTTTTACTTCCATGTTTTAAATATAAGTTATCTACACAATACTGTAAAAATAGGTAAAACTACAAAGATGTCCTTTAACTTAGTCTTTCATATTTGAAAATTAACAATGCTAGATCAAACTTTATTTTTCTTCGTATAAGATTTTTGTTTGTGTATATATATGAACATGTTCGAGGAAACCGTTGCCTTCAATAATGTACTTCTTTAAAATAGTCTAAGATCTGATTGATTTTTCTTTTTGACAGTAACCTCAGTTGATTTTGAGAATATTTGTTGTGGAAATCAATCGTGGCTGCGATTACCTATACTTATGCTGAATTCAATTGCGTACCATTAGTCTAAATTTTATCAAGAGAGGTTAGAATCTAATGTGTTTAATACTTTACTTTAAAGACAAAAAAAAACTTTAATAATAATACCTAATATGCATGAAATTGATGGAGTTAGAATTTAGGAATCCAAATTCAAATAAATCCAATCACCTCGGCTGTTAGTTCTTAGTTCTTACATGTACTACAGAAGTTAAGAACAAATCAAACGAAGATGTCAACAAATTCAAGTAATCTTTCTGACTTTTGCAGATTCAACAATGACCTTTCTGGAAGGCTAGAACATAAAACATATGGTCAAAAGAAAGAATAACATCAAAGTAACGTACTATATTGTACTAGGAAATAAAATATCCTAATTTGGAATGTCCTATAGGGAATACGTAAGAATAGAAAGATGGCCATTTATTACCTTGTGTCAACTGTCAACTAAATAAAGTCCTATAGGATATAATGTGCCATGATGTCACGAGTATTTGACATTTCAAAAGGAATTTGAAATTCTATAGTTGCGTATATTAAAGAATGTGATGGATAAATTTTTTCAATTAAACAAGCTCCCTTCGTCTCAAATTATAAATCGTTTTGATCATTTATATGAATTAAAAAATGTTATTAATTTTATATAGAAAATATATATATTTTTTTTACAAATATAGAAAATATATATTATGAGTTGTTTTATAATTTTTTTTTAATAAATGAAATGGAAAGATAAATTAAAGAAATGAAAAAAGAGAAAGTAGTAAATAGTTAAGGCTATAATATGAAAAATAACATTAATGATTCATTAGTATTGTAAAACGACTTAATTTAAGACAATTTTGTTTTCCAAAGCGACTATTAATTTGAAATGGAGGGAGTACCAGTAATAGAGAAAGAGCAGAATATTGAAAGAAAACAAAATAGAATAAACTAAAATAACACCAACCATATTTATAAGAGATTAACTTATTTGCGTAAGGATGAAAACTTAAAATACGAATGCATATAAGATGTTGGTTAATAAATATATATTGTCGTAAGATGATGAGTAATGATGAAACACTAATTGCTATATGACGATGAATAATGATGTAGTAAATGATGTTTGTGAATGACGAATAATAATGAATGACATACTTGTTTTATAATGATAAGTAAAATGGCGAAGTGATTTATGTTGTGAGGATGATATGTTGTTGATGTATTTACTATGTGGTGTTTAATGAGTCTTCATGCATCATACCATAAATTAGGAAACATGACGAATGACAAATCTGTGTTCAGTACCTCAACTCTGACTTACATTAAAATGACGATAAAAACCGACACCGTAATACATATAGATGATAGGAATGAAGTGCATTGTATATTGTAACAGCCTGATTTTCACTAGAATTATTTTATTTATTTATTATGTGTATTTAATTGTCTCTGAGTGTATTTTGTTCGAGATTAGTAGAGTTTGGCTTAAGAATGGTATTTTAGTCATTTTAGACTCAAGGGTAATTTGGTCATTTCATGAGCAAGGGTTAAATAGTCTTTTGGTTACGAGAATTAGTTTTAGTTGTTTGAGTGACAATAAATATTTTTATTAAGTTACTAGTGAGTTGGGGTAATTAAATAAGGACGGTAGCTATTCGTTAATTTTATCTGTTAAGCGAGTATAAATTTGGCGAATTGTTAGAGAAAACTTTAAGCACATTAAGACAATTGAGGGTTGAGCCCATTTATGTAGAGCATATATAAACTCTAGTCTTAAGAGAAATTAGGTCTTTACACTCATTTTCACAAATATTGAGAGAAGTAGAGAGAGAAAGAGCTAGAGAAAAGGAGAAAAAAGTTTGGGGAGAAGAAGAGCTTGGAGAGGAAGAAGAGGGTAGAGATTTGAGGAGCAAAAGTGAAGCCAAAGCTAGGATTGTGCTCAATTGAGGTAATGAGGATAGTGTTCATTCATAATTTAAGCCATAATCTCTTTTTCCACTTAATTTCATAAGTGCTTAATTGTGAAATGTGACTTTTGTGAATTTTAATGATGATTTTTGTGCTCCTACTTTGATGTTAAGTTTGGATATGTGAAATTGATGTTAAATGAGTTATTGTTGTTGAATTACATGCTTAAGATGTATTGATATGGGTACTTTGTTGTTTTTGCTCAAATTGGTGAAATATGTTGTTCTTGTTGATGAATTGTGAATGAATTCATAATTATATGTTTTGGAGGTTGTTGGGTGTTGTTGATAATGTCAATTCATGAATTTGGTGTTGATAAGTTGAGTTGTTGTTGATTGTGTTGATTTTGAAAGAGATGAATTGTTGTTTGGCGTTTTAAGAAAAATCATTTCAATTGGTATATAAGTCATTCTACGTGTCGAGAAAAGAGCTTCTTTGATGTGTTTGAGCCTTGGGTTAAGCCTTTAATCACTTTGGGTGAATGGAGGATCTAAATAAGCACTTTTGGGGGGAAAATTGGCAAGAACCTGTGGTCGAAACACACCAAAACGCATTTCTTCGCAGCGCTGCACCTGAGGTAGGGCGATAGGCGCCTACATACAGGGAGCAAGCGCTAGGCGCTACACTCCTGGCGCCAGGCGCCTAGAGAGGGACATCCCCATGTGTTGTTCCGCGTTCGGGTGCTTTGGGGCCAACGTGTAGGGGTCATATGCACTTCTTTAATTGTGTTCTTTTGTTGTTTTCAATAATATACTTGCTGAGACATATTTTGCTTGCCCTCACTTTGGATTTCTTAAATGATAAGAAACTTGAATTGAGACGAAATCGGTATTCGGAAATAATCGGAAATTGGACTTTTTGCGAACAAAGGTGATTACATAATTGGTCAATAGATCTAATGGACGTAGATGAAGCATGTAGGTTTGGTGCATAGCCATAATAGCTTGAAACTTGGTTTTTAGTAAAAAGGTGGAATGGACGGAACTTAGGATTTTCACAAATGAACTTTGGTGAAAACTTTGAATTAAGACTTGATAGTTTGTAAGTGGCCTATGTTCATGATTATATGATATATTATGATTGAATTGAATTTTTACATACTTGGAATAAGTTGTCTTGTTTTGAAAATGTCAAAATGATCATTTTTGTGAATTGAGACGAACTTGGTGTGATTTCTTGGAATTGGCCTATGATACTCATATGGCTAAGCTACTATGAACATATGTGAGTAGTGCATATGGTTTGTTGAGGCAATGGAACATGTTTGCTTAGTTTGGGTTGGATTTCTAGAATTGTTTTAAAGTTGCGAACAATAGACGGACTTTGTCGAATTGTGTCTTAACGGTATGATAACTTATGGAAATAAAACTTACCTTAAAAACTTGGAAAGGAGAGAGAAACTCCTTCTGAAAGATCCTAGAATCTGTCTTTCTCTTAAACTGCTCCAGTTCTCAACAAGAAATTATGAATGAGGAAAGAGGTATTTATAGGTAAAGTTTCCACCTGAACTTGAGCTAAAAATACGGGCTTAGAGGGTAAAAAAGTCACAAAATTGTAACTTTTTTCGCAAGTCACCATGCTCGGGGCGCATGTCCCTTACATCTAAACCGCTATTGGGCACCTGGAGCACCATTTAATGTCCATGGTGCATGTGCCTTGTAGCTTCATGCTCCAGGCTCCTACATCCATGCCAGGGTGCATGTGAGACTGTTCCAGGTGCATAAATGCATGTTTCTTTTGCCTTTTTAGGTGTTTGCTTCTATGTAAGTTGCCTTGGAACTTGGGAACATAATTCCTCCCTTTGTAATGTCTTCTGAGGCCTCTTGAATCTTCTTTCTTCATCTTCCCAAGGAGCACATAAATCTTCAAATGTCTTTGCTTTGCCAATTTGCATGATTTTTTCGTGAATTACATCAAAAACATCCTAAAATTTACTATGTTTCAGGAAGAACAAAATTACAGACTCAAATATAGAAAACATTACAAATGTTCCGAAATCATAGGAAATTTCTTTAATAATCCTCTGTTTTGCTGGTTAAACCTACTAAAAACGACTGAAAAACATGCTAAGAATAACGTAAGATGACCTCTCATAACTGCCAACGTGGGAGCGCATATTCTAAATGATAATGACTACCATTATGAGGTGTATGGTGAAGAGGATGAGGAAGAGGAAGAGGATGTTGAGACTAGGGAGGAAAATAGATGATGAAGATTATTGATGTGTGTTTTAAATATTGTCTTTATTTTCATGGATTGTGATATTTGGGAAGTTCTCTAAGCTTCCTGGCACAATTTATATTCACTTTGTTTATGATGTACTGTCTGTGATGACAAAGCATCATATGACATTTTTGGCTATGTTTTTAGTACTTTTGCATTTGAAGACAAATAAGCTGAGAGATAGAGGAGTTATTATTGGTTTGAGGAACATATTCTATTTTTTTCACTCAAGTCGTTGTAATTCACCTTTATCCTAGATCATGCAACTTCATAGGTGTTTTGAGTGTTTTGTAGTGAGAAATCATGTAAATCGACAAATCAAGACATTAGATGAAGGATCAAGGATATGAAGATTGAATTCAATAGTTCTTAGAAGATTTTTGAAGACAATACAAAGTGAATAAAATTCATTTCAAGTTCCTAGGAGTTTTCAAACGGAATAACGATAAAAAAACGGGAGAAAAACGCAAGATTTCGCACATTACAGGCTGCCTCAGACGCCTGGCCATGCACCATTAGTGCATGAGGCAGTGTTGCTACTGCCCTGGGCGCCATTAGCACCGCTGCATGCGCAAGTAGCACCCGACTGCGGGTCTTTTTTATCTGCATATTGTTTTCCATGCCGGATCAATGCAAAAAACCCATTTTTCTTATCATGAACCCTACCCAATAATTTTCTATATATGGAGACCCTTGAACTCATTATTTTTCATTCAGAACATTAACGGTTCAAGACAAGGGTCAAACATCAGAGATTCAAGGCAGAATTCATTCCTTCTCTTGTTCTCTATAGGGTATATTTTTTTATTGTTTTGTTATGATGTATGTTTCCATGAACAAATAAATCTCTTGATTAGGGTTCCATGATGAACCCCTTTTTATTTGTTGGATATTATTATTAAATTTTTCATTCAGTTTATGTGTTTATTGTGCCCGATTTAAATTAGATTATGTCCATTCTTTAATTTTTTTAATTGGTTAACTACGTGTGTAATCTTCAAGAAGGATCTATAGGATAAAATTAGGCACTAAAAAGCTGAGATTATATCAGTTTCATTGGATTTTCTAGTTACCCCTTCTTATAGATGTTAGGAATTTCAGGTTTGAATTCCGACAGTTTAAATACTCTCTTTTTGGACAGCTGCCATACACAACCTAGTCGGTGCGACACATAGTTGTTGTAAGAAGATTCGTGTGAGGTTTATCCGCTCGTTTCATTAAATCATAAGTAGCGCACATAATTGTTAATTTCTTAAAGTTTAATTCCAATAAATATGAAGGTGGGATTCAAAAGGATCCCTAATCACCGTTAATTATTTGAATCACAAAATCTAATCTTGCATTTGGCAGGGTAATTCAACCCTGCAACTCTATTCAAATTTACTCAACTTTCACCCATAAAAATAAGTTTTATAAATTACTAAGTTGAACGACAATCCCTATGAAGAACGATAAACTTACTACTTTATGACTAGTTATGATTTGGTGCACTTGCCAATTTCGTCCAACAGTCTATAATATTACTTAAGTACAATTTTTTTTTGAAGGATACTTAAGTACAATTTTAAGTTTATGGCTATTAGACTTAATATTTTATGTGTAGTTTTACTTTAATCGGTATTTAAAACCTTTTTTCAACTTTCTTAAAAAAATAACTTTTTAAAACTATTTTACAGATTAATTTGAAACAATATTTTAAATGAATTTTAATTTTAATATTATTACTAATCATTTTAAATAAGTTTTTATTTTAAAATGGTTTTCAAAACAATTAATTATTTTTAAAAAAATGGTTTTGAAAATAAAAAGTTCCTTTTTTAATTTATATGACAAATTGACAGGGGCTATGATGAGTCAATAATTAGTCATTAATTAGTGTCTTTTATTTAATATTTAAGTTTATTTTAATTAGATTTAATATGTTTTTATTTCCTTCTAGAACTATTTTACTTCAATTGTAAGTTATTATATTTCAGGAACAAATATTCAAAAGATTTAGTCTTGGAGCAAAAGAAAGGAGAATTGGAGCTGATTCGTGCCAAAAATATGAAGATCTCATACAAAAATATCTTGTGCAAAGAATTTGAAGATCTTGTGCAAAAATATAACAAAGTGGCGCGCCCCTTTTGCTGCTTTTGCTTCTTTGACAAAGCTGCCTATTTTAGTATTTCTGACTTAGAGCCCACGGTTTCTTGTGCAACAATTTAGTGATTTAATTCTTGGGGCTCAAGTCAATTTTAGACTATAAATAGAGCAACCCTCTAGTTTGTAAAAACATCTTTTGTTCTTGTAAATAATAAGTGACAATTGTTTCTTTGAATAAAAGTCCACCTTTATTTTATGCTCTTCTTCTTCTCCTCCTCTTCTATGTCTACAAGGAACATTAGTGAGTAGACTCTTCTTGTCTTGGGATTGTTGGATAAGTCTAATGACATAATCCTAATCAAACCAAGCCATAAACCCTAATTTTATATAAATTTATTTTCTAATCTAATTCACCGTTTTTATAATGAATTAACAAATACCAAACTCATAAAGCGACATCCGAGGGTTAGTATTTGTTAATTCATCATCTTAAATATCAATTCATAAAGCGACAGCCGAGCTTTGATATTGGAACAAGTGAATTTAGACAAGGGTTGTGAAACATGAGAATAGTCTAGCAAACCTTGAGACATATAAAGTTTCGTTCTTCAAGGATTTTAATAGTAATCAACCATGAGAATAGGTGTGGTTGCTAGAGGAACACACTCACTGCACTTCGAAAGAAGCTTTGATACGCTTTAGAGAAACTTGTCTTTAGAAAGTAGGTCGAATATAAAGTTTAGGTTTAGGGTTTGTTTGTGAAGGGTTTGTTATTATGACGAACCAATAATCCCAAGACACCTCTTTATTATTATTGTTATTTTCTTTCAAAACAAAAAAAAACCAAACCTTTTAACTTTTAAAACTTTCATTCTAATCATTGTTAAAAGTTAATTAAATTCATAACTCCATGTCGGAACGATACTCTATTTTTACTACTTCGGTAGAACTGTACACTTGCGGTTTTACTCATCAGGCTACCCCTTGCTTTTTATGCTTGGCAGATTTGACTTTTGCGTCAGAAAAGCGGTGCGTAGTAAAAGCAGAGCAGGTGGGTCAGCTCTTGTTAGATGGGTTATGACAGGGATAATGCGACGACTTTATCCAGGGCCAGCCCCTCGCATTTTTCCTAGGGGTTTAACCCCTCACAATAAATTTTTGATGATCTGTTTTGCTAGGGATTCTACCTCTAACAAAGCCCTTGTTAAATCGCAGTTTCACAAGGCTTTCTTCCTCTTTGCCAGGGATTCCACCCCTGGAAAATCACTAGATTTCTAGTAGTGGATGCTTACAAAACCCGTTTTAAGGGTGCACCATCCCCCCACTCATTGATGATGGAATATTTGCTCGTCATGGTCATAGAACTCAAGGGTCTACGGGGAGTACTTTTCCTTCTTTAGTTATAGATTATTTCTTTAGGTAATGTTATGGTTTGCTTTCTTTCTAAGAATGAATCCAATGGTGATTGAACTGCACATTTTCTATTAGGGCCATTTTTCTTTGCTTTTTCTTGTTTTTTCTTCTTTTCCCTATTTCCCCTTTCCTTATTTTTTGAGGGTTTTGGTTTGGCCCCCTCTCTTGTATATATCTTTTCTCGTTATTTAATAATATATTACGAGTAGACAACATAGGATGGACGTATCTGTCGCCATTCAAACTCACCTTAATGCCTCACCTATCTCTTGGCTTATAAAAAAAAATATACCTTGTCTAGAAACCGTAAAAAAAAAACCATAAGAGGTACAGATTAAGTTTATCGATCTTCATATATGTTTACTAATCTTAAAGTTTGTGTAAACACAATCATCTTTTGTAAAACAAGTTGTTGTAAATCTTTGGATTGAGATTAGAAACTCCTATAGGTTGAGGCAAGAAAATCTATGACTAGGTTGTCTCCGTATTGTTGTAATCAGGATTTGATTATAGTGAAAGAAATCCCTTGAAAGTGTAACGGGATTGTCCGTAATCCCGGGTTGTAGTGTGAACCAGGATAAATACTTTGTGTCATCTCTTATCCTTGCTTCTTTACTTTCCGATGCTATCTGTTATCAAAAAAAGAGATAAGAAAAGAGACCAACACAATTCAAACCAACCGCCTTCTTGTTTTTTTTCTCACCTTCACTTGACACAATATATGAGCATAAAAAAATAAGAAAATTGATACTATATAAGCCCTGAACATTTATATAGATAAGCATTTTGACGTGTATATTCGCTTTTATCGAAACATATATAATATAACTTGTAAAATTTGATTTGATTATTTATGAAATTAAGTTGTTTGACTGGCAAGGAAGGATAAACTGATAAAATGATATTTAAAAGGAGGATAAAATTGAAAGAAAAATATCACGGAAAGTTTAGTACATTTTTTTTCAATAAGCTTAGTATTTTTTGGTCAAGTAGCCTATTGGTTGGAGTTCACATATTTAAATGTGGAGAAGGGTGTCGGGGTTCAAACCCCGACCCTGCATAAACTATGTATTGTCCCTACCATCTGAGCTAAGCTTATTACTTTTATATAGAAGTATAGATATTTAAAAAATTTGATTATTTACTTAAATAAATAAAATATTTTGTATAAAAGGTAAAATTGAAAAGGAAAAGGAAAGGACACATCAAAAGTTTATATTGATTTTACAAAATGCTAGAAATAAACTTTTTTTTTAAGGAAAATCAGTTATTAAGAATTGATTTTCTGGAGAAAGGTAATTAAAACAATTTTTTCATTTGAAGTAATTTTTATTTTTTTCGTTTCATATTTATGTAGCAAATGGAGAGAAAACTCTAAAAGAATTATTTACAAAAATAATGTTTTCACAAAAATAACTATATAATCAACCGGTTCTGTACACTACTTCATGTTAGTCTGAATAGTTTGATGCTATGATAGATCATAGATCCCTTCGTGACAAATGATGGTTGATTAACATACAGAATGATTCTGCCACGACTCTTTTCCGAAGTTTCAAAAATTTGCATGCATGTCAAAGCTGCTTCAAATCTTTATTTTGTTTTATTGCATAAAGTTCAAACCTGCCATGTTATTATATTGGTGACAAGAAAAGTTTGTAACTTTGAAATATCTACGTCAATGAGATGTAGGAAACTCAAAACAAAGTTTATTAAAAAAATAAATTTCTAGAATTATGGGGTTGAAACCAGTTCACCCATTATTGCCCTATAAATAGCCAAATATTAGCACATTTCTAATCAAACTAATTTGAGAGCAACACAATATATAATCTTAGTAGCTCCTAAACCTCTTACGCTAGCTTCACTTATATTTATTATTCAACTATATTCCAAAATAAATAGCAACATATCATGGAACCTCTACTATTGGCCTTTACAATCTTTCTTTCATCACTCATTTGCTACATAATTTTCCAGCCAATTTTAAACCGTCACAAAAGCCTCCCTCCATCTCCTCTATTCAAACTTCCGATCATCGGCCACATGCACATGTTAGGTCCCCTTCTCCACCACTCCTTCGACCGCCTCTCCCAAAAATACGGACCAATATTTTCTCTTAACTTTGGTTCCGTTCTCTGCGTTGTTGCATCCACTCCTCACTACGCAAAACAAATCCTTCAAATCAACGAACACGCCTTTAATTGTCGTAATGAATCAACTGCTATTAAACGCCTCACCTACGAAGCATCTTTAGCTTTTGCGCCCTATGGCGAATATTGGAGATTTATTAAAAAACTTAGTATGAATGAGCTTTTGGGCTCTCGTAGCATTAGTAGCTTCCAACACTTGCGTTTACAAGAGACTCACAATCTCCTTAAGCTTTTCGCTGATAAAGCGAAAAACTACGAGGCTGTGAATGTGACACAAGAGTTGCTAAAGTTATCAAACAATGTCATTTCTAAAATGATGTTGGGGGAAGCAGAAGAGGCTAGGGATGTTGTACGTGATGTGACCGAGATTTTCGGAGAGTTTAATGTGTCGGATTTTATTTGGTTGTTTAAGAAACTTGATTTGCAAGGGTTTGGGAAGAGGATAGAGGATTTGTTTATGAGGTTTGATACGTTGGTGGAAAGGATTATTAGTAAAAGAGAAGAGATGAGGAAGAATAAAGGAAGGAAGGAAAATAAGGGTGAGCAGGGTGCTGAATTCAGAGACTTTCTTGATATATTGCTTGATTGTGCTGAGGATCAAAATTCAGAAATAAAAGTTCAAAGGGTTCACATCAAGGCCTTGATTATGGTAATTAAATTTATCTCTACTTATTTCTTTAAATTTATCTATAAGTTTTTTTTTTTTTTTTTTTAAGAACAATATATTGAAGTATATGCTGATATGTCATAGTCAATATATTGATCCACGGTAAAAAAAAATTCTTCTTCAGTTTTAGCAAACTTAATTGGTACGGATTTGAATAGCAAATATTCCCATTGAAACATATTCATTGATGAGTTGATATTTCTTCTATGAGCACGTGCCTATTAGACTTAATCAATTAAATTTTGACAAAATTAATGTATTTTTTTTTATTTTAATTTAATTATTTAATTTATATGAACAAACAACCAAACATAATTAAAAAAGATGATTTTTGTCTTTTTGAGGAAAATCATCTTTTTTAATTTTTTTTTTCCTCAAAAAAAATTAAAAAAGATGATTTTTGTCTTTTAGAGAAACTTGAAAAAGAAGATGTATTCTAATAGGTTGATTGTGTAGAATATTTTACAGTAACGATCAAATTATTCTCTTATATCATCTTCTTATCTCACACATGATGCTTATGGGTATGTGCTAATGTTTTATTATAAGATAAAAAATATTAATTATATTAACAAAATTTCTTTTTGTAAAAAAGACTAAATTACTTAATAAATGTGAAGTTAATCATTTTTGCCAATAATCCTGACCGGAACGAGTATAATATAATTATAATTATGCATTTATGCATACTATATAAGGGAAAACTAAGTAAAAGTTAATGATTAATTAATTCTTTTAATTTCATATGTTTCACAGGATTTCTTCACAGCAGGAACCGACACAACATCAATTTCAACAGAATGGGCATTAGTTGAGCTAATGAACAACCCTTCATTGTTACAAAAAGCTTGTGAAGAAATAGACAATGTAGTAGGAAAAAACAGACTAGTAGATGAATCTGACGGTCCAAATCTTCCTTATATTCAAGCCATAATAAAAGAAACATTTCGTCTACACCCACCGGTA